>VTLG01009440.1_pt1 | contig 33392 bp, 39 predicted proteins | sample 4694571 | NCBI WGS metagenome assembly VTLG01 (sample SAMN12604809, study PRJNA352737) | marine metagenome | biome: ENVO:00000447; feature: ENVO:00000209|ENVO:00000569|ENVO:01000036; material: ENVO:00002151; isolation source: viral sequences binned using virsorter ...
CAGGACGGAGCACCCTGTTCTTTCATGTTTATACTGTGTTAACAAGTGTTGACATTAGTTAGTGGTGATCTGTTTGCGCAGTAAAACAAGATAGGAGACACCAGTAATGAGCTGGATATTACCGATAGTACTGATAGTACTGTTAATAATGTATTGGATAGTGTGGATACGTGAGTCTTAATGATACTGTGTTGGATTGCTGACAAACTATAGACAAACAGAATGATAGGATGTATTGTATGAATGTTGAACGAAAGACCACTTCCCAAATTAAACCACGCGGAACGTCTTTCTTCAGCTCCACTCATTAGTCTCAAATGGGATGTGTGGTATTGCTGACAAAGCATTGCAACCTGACCAAGAGCTGCTATGATGGATGTGTTGAATAAGTCGAGCTGAGTTATAGCATGACTTGATGAATGTATTTAATTACAGCCAAGTTCTATCAATTAACGAAGCGCATCAACACAATTAAGCACGCAATGAAGCTATTAATTAGTGTATAAGTCGTGCTTTCTTGGTCCTATAGTTTAACGGTTAGAACATGTGTCTGTCTAACACAAGGTCGCAGTTCAATTCTGCGTAGGATCGTTAGCAAGGCCGTAGTTATCATTAACATGCTATGGTTGATGATAATGTAATTCCTTGCTATTCATTCACTTATCATGGATTAACATGGATGCAGCTAAAGCAATCACTGACATGTACTCACTTGAAGATCTCAAGGAAATTGCTGATCATGGCTGTCAATCTGGTGTGTGCAGCCAACACATATATTATGGTGACACCATCCAGTTCTATGAAACCTTTGAAACTAACATCTTGGATGAACTCGTACTCAACTATGGTTACGACCTCTTAAATGATTTATTCAAGGATGCTAACGCAGACTTAACAATCTATAAGAACAATGTAGTATGGGCATTCATTGAGATGGTAGCCGTTGAAGCAATTGAAGATGAAGCTCTTCTCCAGCCTGTATAAGGTTGGATAAGGGACTCACGTCTCTTCAATTAAACATAATAGGTAATTCTTATGCCAAACGAATACCAGTTATTGTGTATGACTATTGATCATATGCAAGAACAAGGTCGCAAGGTAGTAGTAAAGAAACTACCTAGCACAGTTAATAGACCACGTAAATCACCTTGGAGAAACAAATGAAAACTGTCTACACATTGACTACTAATACATTTGGAGAGCCAAGAGTATTTGGTGTATACAAGGATGCTAAAGGTGCTGCATTAGCCTTTGAACATCTCTCATTACAAGCTGATCCTAATGATGAATTCAGGATTAAGAGAATGTATGTTGAGAAGGCGCAGGATGTACAAGAATGTCTTGATCATTGCCGAGCAGAAAGAGCAGCTAATGAAGTATTAGAGGCAGCCAATGAGTCTAATTAAGCAACACATATACATGACATATGAGGATCTAATCACCTTTGAATTAAATTATGATGATGCCTTAACTCTCTTATCTTATTTAGATGAGGAACCACAAGGCACAGATATTAATAGAATTCATGATGAATTACATACTCAAATGTACGCATGATTCTCTCTCTAAGCCCTAGTCTTAGGGTTTACTGAGGGATTCACGTCCCTTATTGTTCACTTACTGTTTATTATGACAGCATCTAAACTACAAGCTAAGCCGATACGCAAGGCTTCAACTACAACTGATTCACCTGCTGTTGTTATAACTAAGCAGCGTGACTTTACACATAAAGAGCCAATCATTATTCCATCTCATCTTGATGAAGTACCAGTGATAAGTGCAGCATCTTATGTCAAGGATGCACGCAACCGTTGGTATATACATAATGTTGAGATCAAGGAAGTATTTGATGCTCATGTTAATGTGTATCAGGTAGTTAAGCCTCATGTTGTTAAGGTACATAGCTACATTGTCGAACGATTTAATGAGTTAAGAGGAGAAGATGCAAAAAAAGTATAAGTTCACTCTTAACGTACGTACCAAGTTGTCTCCAAGTGAGGCAATTTGGTATATTACATCTAAGATCAAGGATGCACTACCAGTGTTGTCTATTGATTACGATGTAGTAGAAGATAGACCAACAACTGATGAACATCATGGAGGTATAACAGATGAAGATACCTAATTGGCAACATCATTCAAAGAAAGAAGCTAAGCGTACCTTGAAACCTCAAGCGTTACGTGATGCAAGGAAGCGTACTAAGAATCTTATTGTTAAATTAACTTCACAATCACACGGCCATGCGAAAGTATCATGTTAAACTATCATCAGGCAGAGACTTCATTATGCGATCAGAAGCCAAGGACGAATACGAACTTGCTTATGAGGCATATGAAGAGGCATGTCTATTGGATGATTACCTAGTAGATGTGGAGCTATTACCTGATGTCTAAAAAGAAACCGTATTTACCTAATAATTACGATGCTTATGCTGATGCACCAGCTGAATGTTTTGATTCTATTCCTTTTGATGAGTTAATGGATTGGAAGATAGGCGGATGGGAGATACCATCTTCTGTTGCCTGTATGATCCGAGAGATTACTGAAAAAGGTAAAGTAAAGGAATATGTATACAGTCGTGAAGCTGATGCTAAAAAGAGAGCACGTAAAATCATGGAAGCAGGCAATGAATTCGTTGTTTGTACTTCCGATGCTGTACACGCAATGTATCCACAGGAGATTCCCGAATATGACGACCCGCTCGCTTGAAGACATATATACTTATGAGAAGCAGGCGTTAGCATTGCTTCCTAAAGATCATCCACATTATGAGGAGATTGTAGACTTATTAAACCACCAAATACAGGACGAAGTATGGGAACATGCCAACACCCGCACAGATTGACGAGCAAATTAAATTAGAACGTGATCAAATTGCTCAAGGACTCAAACGTCTTAGAGATAATACAACTAAACTAGAGGATAAAGAATATGCATCAGCTACAGTCTATGGTGTTACTTCTATCGATACCTTGCTGCCTATTGTGGTGGGACGTATTGAGAAAACTACACATGATAGGTTAACACGTGGTACAGGTCATCAATTTCAATTAATCAAAGACTACGTATCACAATTAGAACCTTTAGCTGCAGCTGCAATTGCATGTAAACTTACCTTTGATAAGGTGTTCAGTCATAAAGAAGGTAGTAATAACCTTACTAATATTTGCGATTCAATAGGTCATGCTGTTGAGGATGAATGTCAAATGAGACATTATGAACTCAAAGCACCAGGTTTATTAAATGTATTAAAGAAGAACTATTGGCATAGAGCCATAGGTACACATCAAAAGATTGTAGTGATTCAAACATTAATGAATCGTTATGATGTTGAGAAGTGGCAAGCATGGGGTCGTGCTAATAGAGTTAGGTTAGGAGTATGGTTACTTGATTGTATAATGGAAACAAGCGGTTGGTTTTATAAAGATCAACGGCAAGAAGGCAGGAGAAGGGTAAATTATATAATGCCTACACCTGAATTTCTATCAATCAAGGATCAAGTGATGAAAGAGAGTGAGTTATTTGCTCCATTAGCTTGGCCAATGCTGATTGAACCTAACGATTGGACTAATGAAAAACCAGGTGGTTACTTATTAAATGAGGTCATGCGTGGCAATGATATGGTCAGGCGTGGACAGTCACCATGTATACAGGGAGAGATACCGATCCAGTTCCTGAACAGAATTCAGAAGGTTAAGTATCGGTTGAATGATTTCACTGTAAACGTGGCCGACCAGCTCTGTGAACGTGGTATTAGTATAGGTAAGTTTATACCTATCGTAGAAATACCTCTCCCTTCAAAACCTGTAGATATAGCTGACAACAAGGATGCCCGTAAGGCATACCGTAGAGCTGCTGCAGAGGCTATGAATAAGAATGCTAATGCATTTAGACGTTCATGCCGTACAAGGATGACTATGGAGGCAGTGAGAAAATTTGAGTATAAGGCTTTTTATATACCTTGGTCTTTTGATTACAGAGGTAGGGCTTATCCTATACCCTCATTTCTTACTCCACAGGATACCGACTTTGGTAAGTCACTCATTAGATTTGCTAATGAATCACTTATCACACGTGATGCATGTGACTGGTTAGCATTCCAGTGTGCTACTACATATGGATTAGATAAGGCAACTATGACCGAGAGGTTAGCATGGACTAGTGCTAACGTCCCTCTAATCAGTAGAGTAGCATTAGATCCTATAGATAATATAGGAGATTGGGAGATAGCAGAAGAACCCTGGCAGTTCTTAGCATCATGTGATGAGTATTATCATTGTGTTGTGCTTAAGGATCGTAAGACCACAGGGCTATGCGTAGCCACCGACGCTACATGTAGTGGTCTACAAATACTAGCTGGTTTAGCTAGAGATAAGAAGACAGCAGAGTTAGTTAACGTGCTGCCTGCTGATAGACCGCAAGACGCTTATAAGGTTGTCGCGGAGGTATCCAAATGGAATATACCTGACAGACTTAAAGATATTTGGGACAGAAAATGCGTTAAACGCACTGTCATGACAATTCCATACAACGCGAAACCTTTTTCTAACCGTACCTACATCAGGGACGCGCTAGAAGAAAAGGATGTTACGATTGATAAAGATGAACTCACAATCACGGTTCAGGCGGTTAGAATGGCGATGGCAAATGTAGTGCCTGGTCCAATGGCCGTTATGAAATGGATTGAGGATGAGGTATCTAGAGCTATCAGTCGTGGTGTAGACAAGTTAGAATGGGTAACACCATCTGGCTTTGTTGTTACACAACGGATAATGAAGAAGAAAACAGAGACAATGCAGTTACAGCTATTAGGTCTTTGTAAGTTAACCGTAGCTACAGAGGACAGTAATACGGTAGATAGAGCCCGTCACAAGGCGGCCACAGCGCCGAATCTAATACATTCTCTTGATGCCAGTCTTTTACATTTAAGTGTAGCTAGGTTTGATAAGCCTATAGCTTTGATACATGACAGTGTATTATGTAGAGCAACTGACATGTCTATATTATCCGGTATAGTCAGAGAAACCTATATGGATCTCTTTGCTAAACAAGACTATCTAACTAAATTCGCACAACAAATCGGTGCGGAAACTGAACCACCGATCATTGGAGATCTTGAACCATCTACAGTGATTGACTCAACTTATTTTTTCTGTTAATTATGCTGTATCCATCGTTATTTGATTCCTTCTTTGCACCCACTAGAGTTATTGTTGTCTCTGAAGAGAGGTTACAACAGGCTGAACGTGAGGCAAGAGAGAACCAATTAAAAGTCCTTGATAACCGTATCGAGGAGCTGAATAAGTATCGCCACTCTCTCTACAATCAACTTCAACCTGCTACTAAAGTAGGCAAAGATCTTGATGCATTAGACGGAGAGAATGCAGATGTCAACTAGAAATGTCCACGTTACGGACGAAGTAAAACTTGAAGGATTCCAAGCTATACTAGAACCTGGTAAGTTTGGTTATTCACTCTCGGCTGTGGTCAGTTCTGATGTAGCTGACAAGCTAGAAACAGAGAGGGCTGAAGTCCTTAAATGGGCTGAGTCTAAGCTCAAAAATCCTAAACGTAGTACCTTGAAACCAACACCATGGGAAGAGGTAGCAGATGGGAAATATAAATTAAAATTCTCTTGGAATGAAGAGAAGCGTCCTCCTGTGGTAGACACAGAGGGATCACCTATTACAGATACCAAAACACCACTTTATGGAGGATCTACTGTTAAACTGGGTTTCTATCAAAAGCCTTATATTCTACGGGATGGGGTTACCTACGGTAGTAGTCTTAAGTTGGTTGGTGTACAGGTTGTCTCAGTAAAAAGTGAGGCTGGCGTTGATACAGGTGATATGGACGCGACAGAAGTTGCTGAATTATTTGGTACTACATCAGGCTTCAAAGCTAGTAGTCCTAACGTAACACCAGCTGAAGATGTACCAGATGATGATGACTTCTAATGATAACCAAAACCGTTACAGATGATGCAAAATTAGGTTTAAAGAAGGCAGTCGTATCAATGGATCTACCCTCTATTGAGATCACTGCCTACAATGTAGCAGATAATTCTTTATTGAATACAGCTGTTAAAAAACAATTACTTGATGTTGTATCTGAAATAATAGATAAAAACTTAACATAATGGCTTTTAGATCCAAGTTAGAAGAGAGGGTCGCTGACCTTCTCACTAACCTTGGTATTAGTTATGAATATGAATCTACAAAGATTCCTTATACCATTCAACACAATTATCACCCTGATTTTATTCTCCCAAATCATGTATATCTCGAAACAAAGGGACATTGGGATGCAATTGATAGAAGAAAGGTGCTGGCCGTCAAACGAGACAATCCAGATATAGATTTGAGAATGGTATTCCAAGCACCATATAATAAAATAAATAAAAAAAGTAAGACGACCTATGCACAATGGTGTGAGAAACACGATATACCATGGACGTCTTTCCATAATATTCCACTCGATTGGTTAATATGACCGATTCAGAATTTGTGGCTCACGAACCATGCGACAATTGTGGCTCTTCAGATGCTAACTCTGTTTACTCTGACGGCCACAAGTTCTGTTTCGTGTGTCAAACTTACACACCCGCAGAGGGTATAAATCTTTCACAATCACGGACGATGACCAATGTTAACCTCAGAGGAGAAGCACAATCTCTGCACCGACGAAGAATTTCTGAAAAAACTTGCCAGTTCTTCAGGATTTTCCGAGACGGAGCTACTCTACGCTTTCCATATTTTACAAGCGATGGAGTTCTTAGCGGAGTCAAAGTAAAAAACAAACAAAAAATTTTCACCTATGAAGGAGTTTCCACTGATACCTTATTTGCTCAGCATTTGTTTCCTAGTAGCGGTAAACGTATTGTTGTTACTGAAGGTGAGCTAGATGCTGCCTCCTGTTACGAAGCTATGCCCGGATGGCCAATGGTATCTTTACCCCATGGGTGCGCTTCTGCAAAGAAAGATGTCCAAAAACAGATCCCCTTATTCCAAGGCTACGATGAGATTGTTCTCTTCTTCGACGGCGACGACCCTGGCCGTAAAGCGGCGGAGGAAGCGGCAAGCGTATTACCACCTGGCAAGGTCAAGATTGCTCGCCTCGAAGGCTACAAAGACGCTTCAGACGCTCTCCAAAATGAGGATGCTGAAGCGATTCGAAAAGCGATTTGGGACGCTAAGCCGTTCAGACCTGATGGAATCATTGATGCAAAAACTCTTAGGGATCTGGTAATTACACCACAGAAACCATTTGACCATGAGTACCCCTTTAAAGGACTTAACGAGAAATTACACGGGATCAGGTATGGCGAACTTACAACATTTACTGCAGGCTCTGGTGCCGGAAAAACATCAATCATCCGTCACATTGCAACTCACCTTCTCCAGCAGGGGGAATCAGTTGGGGTCTTGGAGCTTGAAGCCAGTAACAGAAGAACAGCACTTGGACTGATGTCCACAGCTGTTGGTAAGAATTACCATATCGGAGAGCATGACCAAGAAGAACTTGACACCGCCTTTTCAGATAGTATTGCCAATTGGAATCTTTTTGTTTTTGATGGGTTTGGAAGTTATGATCCAGATATCATCTACAACAGGATTGAATATCTTGCCACTGGATTGGAATGTAAAGTCATTTTTCTAGATCACCTTAGTATATTATTAAGCGGTCTAGATGGTGATGAAAGGAGAATGATAGATGTTACAATGACTCGTCTGAGATCATTGGTAGAACGTACAGGTATTGCACTATTTTTAGTCTCGCATTTAAGGAGGGCGAGTAATGACAAGCACAGCCATGAAGAAGGAGGAAGAGTTAGTCTGTCCTCGCTTAGAGGATCTCACAGCATCGCTCAAATTTCAGATCAAGTCATTGCCCTCGAAGTCGATCAGCAGAGCGGAAGCGAACGAAAGCCTACGACTATTAGAATCCTTAAGAATCGCTATTCAGGCGAGGTTGGTGTAGCCTGTCAACTGACTTATGACTTATCAACTTGTAGATTTAATGAAAATGAAGTTACGCCCGAATTCAACCCAGCCACGGATTTTTAATCAATGGAAACATCCTTGGTATGAGTACAATGAAAAATTAGAAATTAAAGATGCTAAATTGATTAGACCTAATCCACCATCGCAAGAAGCAGTTGAAAAAGCACAATTCGTTGACAAAACCTACAAGTGGAGTGGGAGCGATAGTGTTCGATCTGGAGACAAACGGTCTACTAAATGATGCTACCCGAATCCACTGTGTTGCACTACATTGGTGCGAGAATAATATATCGGAGTCGTTTAATGATGAGAAGTACGCGGCTTCGCCTAAAGAGCTTCCTATGGCGAGTGGACACTCTATTACCACAGCGCTATCATGGCTTGAAACTGCCGATTTTCTTATCGGTCACAATATCATCGGTTTTGATATACCTGTCATTAAAAGGTTATATCCTTGGTTTAACCCTCCTGGGACTATTATCGATACTCTTGTCTTATCTCATCTTTACCATCCTAATTTATTGGATATAGATAAGAGGAGGAATATAAAGAATATGCCATTACAATTATATGGCAGACATTCTCTTGAGGCTTATGGATACCGTCTAGGTATTCTGAAAGGAGACTACGGTAAGACTACCGATTGGAAGGAGTGGTCCCGAGAGATGCAAGATTACTGTGAACAAGATGTTGTTGTTACAAATAAATTATGTCAACACTTCCACCCATACCTGGATGGGTCCAATTAGAACACCAGGTTGCACAAATACTCACTCAACAGGAGATACATGGATGGTACTTTGATGAACAAGCTGCACGGAAACTTGAACAAGCTCTCCGAGGAGAATATGAACAAACTTGTAGGTCACTTCGCCGGAAGCACGCTTTCGTTGCAGGACCAGTGTTCACTCCTAAGCGAAATAACAGGACACAAGGGTACGTACAAGGATGCCCCTTTACCAAACTTAAAGAACTAAACCCCACTTCAAGGGATCATATAGCATGGCTACTGCAAACACACTATGGTTGGATACCGTCATTAATGACCTCCACAGGGAAGCCAGTAATAGACGAACCAGTACTGAAAGATATTGGGACGGATATTGCTCATCAATTTCTGACACTGCTGGATCTGACGAAAAAGTTAGGGATGATATCCGAAGGCGTGAACGCATGGCAGAAGCTTGTTACGAAGTATAGTAGGATACACCATCACTGTTCAGTAGCGACATCTACATTTAGATGTGCACATCGTAAACCAAATTTATCACAAGTCCCCTCAGATGAAAGATTTAGGAAATTATTCACCGCATCACCTGGCGCATCTATGGTTGGTGCCGACCTTAGCGGTATTGAGCTCAGGATGCTTGCCCACTATCTCGCCAGATATGATCAAGGACGCTATACCAAAATCCTCCTTACCGGAGACATCCATCAAACCAATGCAGACCGAATTGGAATTACCAGGCGGCAAGTTAAAACCGTCACCTACGCCTTCCTCTACGGAGCAGGGGACAGGAAAATTGGAGTCTCAGTCGATAAGCAATTAAATGATGAGGCAGCGACCAAGAAAGGCAAGGAAATACGTGCCGCCTACATTGCTGCTATTCCAGGTCTTAAAGAACTTCTGGAAGCGGTACACAAGGCTAGTGAGAGAGGTTATGTTCGTGGACTCGACCACCGTCGTATCCTGTGTGACTCGCGGCATAAGTCCCTCAATTACTTACTCCAAGGATCGGCGGCAATCATCGCCAAAAGATGGATGGTAATAGCCAATAAGAAGCTAGTTGATTTGCACAAGGACATTCATCAATTAGCTTTTGTACATGATGAGTTACAATACGAATGCCCTACTGATTACATAAACGATGTCAAATTCACCCTCGAACTCTCCGCCCTCGAAGCTGGAGAATTCTACAGCACCAGAATACCAATTGAAGCCGAAGCGAAAGCAGGCAAGAGTTGGGATGAGGTCCACTAAGTCTAATCCTATACTAAAACATCTAAACCCTAATGTAACAGGTGCCTATGGCGAAATGTATGTAGCAATGGCTGCATTAGATCGTGGAGCTGAGGTATTTAAAAATGTTACAGATACAGGTAAGGTTGATATGATCTTTAGATGGAAAGGTATGGCAATCGATGTTGATGTAAAATCTCAGTATCGAATTGGAGGACCAGTCTACAAACAAGCTAAGTATATGACAATTGTTGTCTACAATTGGAGTACAGGGTTTATTGATTGGTTGTACGCTCCCGAAGGTTGGGAGGATTTCTGGACACAAAATGAAACTATTAATTGATGCAGACTTCATTGTATACAAAGCATGCGCTGCTGCTGAAACTGAAATTGATTGGGGTGATGATACTATTCTTGTTACCTCTAACTTTAGTGATGCATACGGAGCTACCAAAAGAGAGCTCATTAAACTTGAGGACCAATTTGGGTCACTCTCTTCTTTAATACTGTTCTTTTCCGACAGTATAAATTTTAGGAAAAAAATATTACCCGAATATAAAGGTCACCGTAATCGGAAGAAACCGTGTGGCTATAAACGTGTCATCAATGCGCTTAAGAAAGAGTATGAGGTTATTATTAAACCTGAGCTTGAAGCTGATGACAGTATGGGTATTTATGCTACAAAAAATCCTGGTAACATTATTGTCTCACCTGATAAGGATATGAGACAGATACCAGGAGAACTATATAATTTAGATGAAACATTCACAATCACGCCTGAAGAAGGCGCTCGATGGCATCTTATACAAACTTGTGCCGGAGATTCCACTGACGGATATAGTGGTGTTCCTGGAATCGGTGTTAAACGTGCTGAAGCGCTTTTCGCCAAGAAAGGTTATTCGTGGAAAACAGTAGTTGAAACTTTTAAAGAGAAAGATCTCACTGAAGAAGATGCACTGCTTAATGCTAGATTAGCCCGTATACTTACAGTAGATGATTATGACTTCAAAAAGAAGCGACCCAAGTTATGGTCCCCCGCCTCCAATTACAAAGTTAACGATGGAGCAGGACCTGAAGATGAGGCTGCTTGAAGATAGGTTAAACAGTAGTGATGTCGATAGAAAAGATATCATTACTGTGTTCTTAGCCTTGCAAAAGCAGAACTTTATCCTAGCAAATTCAATGATTAATTTAGTTAAACAATGGCCACACCCAGCCCAACATACTACTCTAGAGGAGATACCCCTGTTTGGGATTTTGTTAGAGACCAAGGATTGAATTTTCACCTTGGTAATGTTATCAAGTATATCTGCAGAGCAGGATACAAAACAAATAGTAAAATTGAAGATTTAGAAAAAGCACTCCACTACTTACAGAATGAACTTGACCATGAAAAGGACATTTATTTCAGAGCAAGCCAAGGAATTCCGCACAAAGTACAACCTGAAGAAAGATCATTCACGTATGACGAGATCGTGTCAGAAGGATCTTATAGTTGAGGAATTCAAAGAGTTCTTAGAAGCTGAAGGCTTTCTGTTTATGCATGGTCAAAATCATCAAGAACACTGTTTAAAAGAATTAGCTGACTTAGTATATGTCTGCTATCAATATGCTGAGAACATGAATTGGTTCTTGGATGAAGCTTTGAATAGAGTGCATCTATCTAATTTGTCCAAACTCGGTGAGGACGGTAAACCAATATATCGAGAAGATGGAAAGGTTCTTAAGGGACCGAACTACAAACCACCTGATTTATCGGATTTAATTTAAAATGACTGCTGAACTTATTTCCCGCACTGGTCGGGTCCAATCATGGTTGGATAACCCAGAATCAAGACTGCCAGTGAGCTGTACCGTTTTCGTCGTAGAGGATTCTATGGAGGGAGAAAATGGAATCGAAGCAAGCTGGAGATATGTATCCCATGGACTCCGCTTTGGCGCAGGAGTTGCGGTCCATCTATCTAAGCTCCGTCCCAAAGGAGCAGAAAACGGAAGAGGTCTTACGGCTTCTGGCCCTGTATCATTCGGAAAAATCTACTCAACCTTAAATGAAACATTACGCAGAGGAGGCATTTATAAGAACGGTGCTGTGGTCCTCCATCTTGATATTGATCACAGTGACATCCTTGAATTCATTACTGCTTCTAGAGAGGAGTTATCATGGGTCAAACGGTGCGTCGATATTGATAAGGGAAAATGGGAAAACACATCTGATGAAGTAAAAGAAGCTTTATTACTAGGAATTAAGTCAGGTGATATCTGGCTCAATAAAATAAAATATGATGACAATGGAAACAGAATCTATGGCAACGTCTGTCTTGAGGTTTACTTGCCCTCACGTGGAACATGCTTGTTACAGCATGTCAATCTCGCAGCCTGTGAAGTCGGATCACTCCAAGAGGCTTTCACTAAGGGTATGTCCGAATTGTGCGAGCTCCATGGTCGGACAGGTGTTGGAGCAACTGGAGAATACTTGCCAGCTGATATCGACCGCCAAGTTGGGCTCGGCGTACTCGGCCTCGCCAACCTGCTCGGAAGATACCGAGTAACTTATGAAGAGTTTGGTAGAGAACTAGAGAACGTTAATAAAGGCGAATATGGTGTTGGAATAGCCTATCAAATAGCATTCAATCTTATGCTAGGCATTCAAAAAGCCGCTGATATCGCCGAAGAAAATAACATGGTAAGAGCTTTTGCTATAGCTCCTACTGCTTCTTGCTCCTATAAGAGTAAAAGTTTAGACGGCTTTACAGCTACACCGGAAATAGCACCACCTATATCTACTTATGTTGATAGAGATTCTGGTACCTTCGGTGTTAAGAGATATAAATATGGCGATGTAGAAATCGCTAGTGATGTTGGTTGGGATGCTTACAAGAAAGTAGCAGATCAACTGATGATAATGTATGATAATACGGGACTTCTTCACGGCTATTCATTTAATAGCTGGAGCGATGTTGTAATTTACAACCGTGAATTCGTGGAAGAGTGGTTGAATTCACCTCAAACCTCCCTTTACTATTCCTTACAAGTAATGGGCGACACTCAGGATAAGACAGATGCGTATGCAGCATTAGATAAAACCGAAGTCGATGATTACTTGCAGGAGATTTTAAATAAATCACCGATAACCTGCGACTGTCAAGAGTAATGAGAACACATCCCTATCAAAAGCTATTAGATCGAAAAAGAACTTGGACACCAGTTCAAGGAACTAAAGGTACATTTCGCGATGGATCAGAAGACACTATCAAGCGTGCTCTCGCAGTACGTCATATGGAGTTACCAGTTGGTACCTTCATTAAGGAGGGACTTGAAAAGAATGTTCCCAATAACGCTAGAGAATTATTAGAATCTAACGTACAAGATGAAATTAAGCACGATATTGCATTACAATACATAGTAAATGCTATAGGTGCAGATGAAAAATCAGAAAAAGAAGCACTATTATTAAGAGATGCATGGATTAATCATCCCGATCACACTATTACAAAGGCTTTGGTCGTCGAACGGGCCATCTTCTTTGTTCTACTCCCTTTCTTTAGGTTTAATGGGGATGCTGCTCTTCGTACAGTATCTGCTGACATTAGCCGCGACGAACAGATCCACGTCGGAACTAATACTCTTGTATGTACTGAGTTGGGCTTATCTCCTTCTCCTTCTTTGGATAAACTTAGGAAAGCCACCATTAACTGGATTGTTGAGCCCCTAGGTATAAATACTACCTGTAAATATTTGGACAAAAAATTCTGGCTGGATGCGAGCGATCGCTTAATGTATGAGGGCAGAGCACCAGAATTAATCTCTACAAAAACAGCTCGAATGCCAGCTTTCTTTGAACATGCAAACACCAACTTACCTAAGTACGCTTAGGCTCCACTCGGAGAAGTTAGATAAACTGGTTGACCAATTAGATAAAGAGTTCCCGTGGCAACCAGTCCACCCGAAGGAACATATAGAATCAATTATGTATCGTGCTGGACAAGACAGTGTTATACGTAGATTAAAACAATTACTAGAGGAGGAAAATTAATGTGTTGGTTTGGACAAGATAATTACAAACCAGGCACTGGGCCACCACCTGTAAGACCTGAACAAGATGTTGATACAACCTTGCCTACTACACAAGACTTAGTTGACGAAGATAGTAAAGCTGAAACTGATTTTGGAAGTGAGAAAAAAGATTCAACTGCAGATAATAGACCAAGCAGTGCTGATTCACTTAGAATAGATTTAAATACAGGAGGAGAAAGCGGTACTGGAACTAATACAGGAGGCTATCAGTGATGTATGCTAGGGAAAGATACTCAAAGTTATCATCAAACAGATCTCAATTCCTTGATACAGCTGTTGAATGTTCAGAACTGACTCTACCCTATCTGGTACAGAGAGATACAACAACAAGAAGTGGTAATAAAAACTTAATTCAACCTTGGCAATCAGTTGGAGCTAAAGCAGTTGTAACATTAGCAGCTAAATTAATGCTTGCAATCTTACCTCCACAAACTAGCTTCTTTAAACTACAAGTTAGAGATGATAAGTTAGGTGAAGAATTAGATCCTGGTATTAAGAGTGAACTTGATTTAACATTCTCTAAGATGGAAAGAATGGTGATGGATTACATCGCTGCTTCTAATGATAGAGTTGTAATACATCAGGCACTGAAACATCTTATTGTCTCAGGTAATGCTCTTATTTATATGGGTAAGGATGGTCTCAAACACTATCCATTACAAAGATATGTTGTAGAAAGAGATGGCAATGGTAACATCATTGAGATAGTTACTAAAGAATTAATTAATAGAAAAGTCTTAGGACTTGAGCGACCTAAAGATAAAGCACCTAACGAAGTTAATGGTGACTACAGCTCAGAAGGAGACGACGCAGAAGTATACACATGCGTTAAGCAAGATGAAAGCAGTGGTCGCTGGACCTGGCATCAGGAAGTAGATGATATTATCTTACCTGGTAGCCGTAGCACAGCACCAAAGAAAGCTAGCCCTTGGTTAGTACTCCGTTTCAATACAGTTGATGGAGAGGATTACGGACGTGGTAGAGTAGAAGAGTTCGTAGGAGACCTAAGATCACTTGATGGCCTATCACAGGCTCTTGTAGAGGGCTCTGCGGTGGCAGCTAAGGTTGTCTTTACGGTAGCTCCTAGTGCTACTACTAAACCATCAACATTATCTCAGGCAGGTAACGGTGCAATCATTCAAGGCAGACCAGATGACATTGGCGTCATACAGGTAGGTAAGAATGCTGACTTCGCAACTGCAGCTAACATGGTACAGACTATAGAGAAGAGAATACTAGAAGCCTTCCTTGTATTAAATGTACGTGACAGTGAACGTACAACAGCAGAAGAAGTAAGAATGACACAAAGGGAATTAGAACAACAGTTGGGAGGTATATTCTCACTACTTACTACTGAATTCCTTGTGCCATATCTAGATAGAATCTTATTAGTCTTACAACGTAGCAATCAAATACCTAAATTACCTAAAGATCTTACAAGAGTTAAGATTGTAGCTGGTATTAATGCTCTTGGTCGTGGTCAAGATAGAGAAGCATTGACTCAATTCGTACAGACTATTGCACAAACACTTGGTCCAGAGGCGTTGATGAGATACCTTAATCCTGAGGAAGCTATTAAACGTTTAGCTGCAGCACAAGGTATTGACTATCTTAATCTTGTTAAGACTAATGAAGAGTTACAACAAGAAGCTAAACAGCAACAAGACTCTGCAAGAAATCAAGAACTTCTTAAGCAAGCAGGTCAATTCGCTAACGCACCTGTTATGGACCCAACTAAGAATCCAGATGCTATAGAACAGATGCGAAGTGTTGCTGGTTCTGCATTACAAGCTAACGATCAATCACCCACTTAATATATTATGGCAGAAACATTAACAGTAGATCCTAACTCACCTGCTGAGATAGTAGGCGAACAGGATGGTGTGCAACTAACAGCTGATGAACAGGATTCCTTAGCTGTTGGTGAACAGATGGTAGAACAGCAAGATAAATTACTTGCTGGTAAATATAGAGATGCCGAAGAATTAGAGAAGGCATATATTCAATTATCAAAAAAACTTGGTGAAAAGGGAGAAGCAGAAGAAGCTGAACAAGCTGAACCTGAACAGGATGATAGTCCTACTGTGTCTCCACAAGTCGAATTGATTACACAAGCAGCCCAAGAATTTGCTGACAGTGGAGATATAACAGCTGAAACTATGAAGCAATTCGATGGTATGACTAGTGAAGAATTAGTCAGAGCTTACATGGAAGTTCAAAGAACACCTACACCAGAACCTGATGGAACAGATAGATCATCAGACATAACTGATGTACAAGTAAATGAAATAAAAAACTTTGCTGGTGGTGAACAATCTTATCAAAACATAGTTGATTGGGCTGGTGATAATTTAGATAAAAATTCTATAAAAGCTTTTGATAATATTATTAATTCAGGTAGTGTAGATGCAATTAAACTAGCTGTTAATGGATTAAAAGCTCAATATGAAAGTGCAAATGGATTTGAGGGTAAAATGGTAACAGGTAAAGCACCTACTAATAACCGAGATGTTTTCAGAAGTCAAGCAGAACTTGTAAGAGCTATGAGTGACAAACGATATGATAATGATCCTGCATATAGACAGGATATTATAGCTAAATTAGATAGATCTGATAATTTACAGTTTTAACTTATAACGGCGACCCGAACTTTCGTCCTCGCCCGGTACATTTATTCTAACCTATAATGCCTAATAATAAATTTGCAACAGAACCACAAGTTGAAGTTATGGATGTTGACTACTTTGAAAATGCAGAGCGTGTTAACGGACAACTTGCTATGATTGGATTCATTGCAGCAATTGGTTCTTATATTTTTACTGGACAAATTATACCAGGATTATTTTAAATGACAACAGCCACACTAAATAAATCCCCGCTTCAGAACTGGGATGAATTTTGTGACTGGGTTACGAGCACCGATAACCGCCTCTATGTGGGGTGGTTCGGTGTGCTCATGATCCCTGCACTATTAACAGCAACAACCTGTTTTATAATTGCGTTTATTGCTGCACCTCCCGTTGACATAGACGGGATCAGAGAACCTGTAGCAGGTTCATTATTATATGGAAACAACATTATATCTGGAGCTGTTGTCCCAAGCAGCAATGCTATTGGGATGCACTTCTACCCGATCTGGGAGGCAGCTAACTTGGATGAATGGCTATACAACGGAGGCCCCTACCAACTTATTGTCTTCCACTTCCTTATTGGCATCGCAGCTTATATGGGACGCCAGTGGGAACTTAGTTATAGACTTGGAATGAGGCCCTGGATCAGTGTTGCTTACTCAGCGCCAGTCTCAGCAGCCTTTGCTATCTTCTTGGTATATCCTTTCGGACAAGGAAGTTTCTCTGACGGTATGCCGTTGGGGATATCAGGAACGTTCAACTTTATGTTTGTCTTTCAGGCGGAACATAATATCCTTATGCATCCTTTCCATATGTTGGGAGTTGCGGGGGTATTTGGTGGGGCTTTGTTCGCTGCTATGCATGGCTCATTGGTCTCAAGTTCCATTATTAAAGAGACAACAGATAATGAATCCCAAAACTATGGATATAAGTTTGGGCAAGAGGAAGAGACTTACAATATTGTAGCTGCTCACGGTTACTTTGGTAGATTAATTTTCCAATATGCGAGCTTTAATAATTCTCGCTCTCTACATTTCTTTCTTGCTACTTGGCCAGTCGTTTGCATATGGCTCACATCCATGGGAGTCTCCACTATGGCGTTCAATCTTAACGGGTTTAACTTCAATCAATCCATTTTAGATGCGAACGGTAAGGTAGTACCTACATGGGCTGACGTTCTCAACCGTGCCAACCTAGGTATGGAAGTAATGCATGAGAGAAACGCACACAATTTTCCACTTGACTTAGCATAACGGCGGCTCGATAGTCGAATCAGTAGAAGCCACAGGCAACCGCGTCCGTTCATTCCCTTTGGGAACGCATGAAACCACATCATGGAACGGGGGTGTGGTACTAAAGGAGCAATTATGACTTGCAAAGTAAACGCAAAACATGTACACCTAAAGTATCGCGGCGTGCCTTATACAAAGACCACTTAACTTTTATTAATGAAAACATTAGCAATAGCACTCGCTTCCACACTCGTTGCAGGTCCGGCTTTCGCCGGAGTCTACGTGAACGTGGAGAACAACGGCTCTTACGATGGAGCTGACTACACAGGATCTACCACTGACCTCCATGTAGGTTATGAAGGTGGAACTGATAGCTTTGGATACTACATTCAAGGTGGTCCAGCAATCGTAGCAACCGATGGTGCTGACGATACCGACAACCAGTTGTCAGGTAAAGTCGGTGCGACTGTAGCAGCAACCGAGAAGCTTGACTTCTATGGTGAGCTTGCAGTTCAAACCAACGATGGTGATACCGACAATTCTTGGGCAACTAAGATCGGTACTAAATATAAATTCTAATATGGCACAACAATCATCCAAACTACGTGCAAGTATTACACGAATGTCTCCTGAACCTGAAATAAAAGAACCCGTGGACAATAGTCCTAGTGATTCTCAGCCGCCAGGTGTAGATGAAGACATGAATCTAGAAGAAGCATTGACTTCTTTATAGATCAGTAGGAGAGACACCTCAGAGTCGGATCTCTCCTGCATTGGCATTGGCCCTTACGAGGATACCCTTTGCCGTCTAGACGGTGGGATAGACCACAACTGTTAAATAAAAAAATGATCACAAAAATTTTCAGCTGAAAGAAAAGTAAACAATACATTTTAATCTAATCTAATGGCTCATCAGAGTAGCGATTTGACGACCAGCCTTACCAGGCCGGGTCAATCGAACTCTACTGGTGACGCACGGGCTTTATACCTAAAGCTGTTTAGTGGAGAAATGTTTAAAGGCTTCCAGCATAACGCTATCGCTAGAGATTTAGTTATGCGTCGTACCCTTAAGAACGGCAAGTCATTGCAGTTCATTTATACGGGTCACACCAAAGCCGAATACCATACTCCAGGAAACGCTATCTTAGGTAACACTGACGGTGCACCTCCAGTAGCAGAGAAGACGATCACAGTAGATGATCTTCTAATCTCCAGTGCATTTGTGTACGAACTTGACGAGACTCTTGCTCACTATGAATTACGTGGTGAGATCTCTAAGAAGATCGGTTATGCATTAGCACAAAAGTATGATAGACTAATCTTCCGTGCTGTTGCACGTGGAGCTAGAAAAGCTAGTCCTATCACGAAGTCTAACTTCGTAGAACCAGGTGGAACACAAATCCGTGTTGGCGCTAACAACCAAGCATCAGATGCTTATGTTGCAACCTCTTTGGTAAATGCATTCTATGATGCTGCAGCAGCCCTTGATGAAAAGGGTGTTAGTTCTGAAGGACGTGTAGGTGTTCTTAACCCACGTCAGTACTACGAGCTTATCCAGCAAGTAGGTGACAACGGTCTTGTTAACCGTGACGAGCAAGGTACATCCCGTCAAAAGGGTAATGGAATTGTTGAGATCGCAGGTATCAAGATCTATAAATCCATGAACATCCCATTCTTTGGTTCCTATGGTACCAAGTTTGGATCAGCATCTGCAACTAACCCAGGCGTAACATCACCTGGTAACACTGGCTCCTTTGTCGGTGAAGCAATCGAAGATGCTGCCAACGATGTTGGTGGAATCAATAACGAGTACGGTGAAGAGACTGAATTCGCTAACAGCTGCGGACTTATCTTCCAGAAGGAAGGCGCAGGTTGTGTAGAAGCAATTGGTCCTCAAGTACAAGTAACAAGTGGTGATGTATCAGTTGTTTATCAGGGTGATGTAATCCTTGGCCGTTTGGCTATGGGTGCTGACTACCTGAACCCAGCTGCTTGCGTTGAGCTTATTGCTGGTGCTGCTGTCGGTTCATCCGGTAACGCCGCATTCTAAGTTATACTTATTAACCAACATATACAGGGGAGTTCTCACGCTCCCCTTTTTTATTATTATGCCTTTTCCAACCACAAACGCCACCAAAGAGTTACCAGCCATAAACCAGATACTGTCGTCATGTGGTCAGGCACCTGTAACCACCTTAGATCAAACCAACCCGGACGTTGCGATTGCCTATGATACATTATTACAGGTATCACGGGAAGTACAGGCAGAAGGCTGGACTTTTAATAAAGAATATCACTATAAAATAGCTAAAGATGATACAAATGAAATAGCTATACCTAATAATATGTTACAAGTAAAGCTATCAGAGACTAGTGCTAACACAGAATTTGATGGTATACGTAGGAGTGGTAAATTATATGATAGACAACATCATACTTTTTCTTGGGAAGATCATTCAGGAGATGAAATAGAGTGTGATATTATATGGGAATTCGATTGGATTGATTTACCTGAACCCATACAAAACTTCATTGTATCAAGAGCTGCAGTCTTAGTATCACAAAGGATAGTAGGAGATCAAGCTCAATATCAAATGTTACAACAACAAGAAGCATATGCTAGAGCTACTGCTTTAGAGTATGATACACAACAAGGACAGTTTACATTCTTTGGACACCCACAAGGACAACAAAACTATTACCAAAGTTACCAACCGTTCCAAGCACTTCAAAGATAATGCCAGCTGTAACCCAACGAATTGACAATTATTTAGGTGGAGTATCTAGACAATCTGATGATAAGAAGCTTCCCGGTCAAGTCCGAGAGTGTCTTAATGGTTATCCTGACCCAACATTTGGATTAACCAAAAGACCAGGGTTTCAATGGATCACTAACCTAGGTACTGGTACTACATATGATTCATCAAAGTGGTTCTATATAGCTAGAACTGCGGATGAAAAATACATAGGCTGTATAAAGCCTGCAGGAGGCTCTACAGGAGACATAGATATATGGAATGCCTCTACAGGGGCAGCATGTACTGTTACGTACGGCTCAGGGGCACAGGCGTACCTTACAGGAGCACGTACGAACTATGATGTACTTACTGTACAAGATACCTCTATTATAACAAACAATTTAATAACAGTAACGAAGCAAGCTGACCCTGCTTTTGTTCAGAACACTAGAGCTACACTTATATTAAGTGATACTGCTGCTGGTGATTATAGTGTCACTATTAATGGTAGTAGTATATCAACATATACTGCAAGTAATACTGAGACTTATAATAGTTTATTGACTGAACTTAAATCACGTATTGATGGTTTAAGTATATCAGGATTAACTGTAACGAAGTATGCAGCTTCATTAGAACTTACACGTGTTGTTAGCGGTACACGTACTGCTTTCACAATTACATGTCAAGGTGGAGCAGCTAATAATAAACTAGCTGTATTCCAAGATCAAGTTGATAATGTTTCTCAATTACCTACTCAATCTTTTGATGGACATGTAGTTAAAGTTATTAATACTGCTTCTGCTAACGATACATATTTTGCTAAATTTGTAGCTGATGATGGTACTTCAGGTACTGGTTATTGGGATGAAACTATAGACCCAAGTAAATCACCAGGCCTGACTGATACCACTATGCCACATGAGTTGATTAATACATCAACTAATAACTTTACATTCAGAAAGATAACTTGGACTGCCAGGTTAGTCGGGGATGATGTAACTAATGATCACCCTAGCTTTGTGGGATCTAAAATACAACAAAGCTTTTTCCATAACAATAGACTTGGTTTCTTATCTGATGATAATGTATGCTTAAGTCAATCAGGGAAACACTACAATTTTTATCACACCTCTGCACAGACTATCACTGATGCTGATCCAGTTGATATCAGTACGTCAACAATCCGACCTGCTGCACTACACGCTGTACTTCCTACAACACAGGGTCTTGTACTCTTTAGTAAGAATCAACAGTTTTTAATGAGTGCTGCTGATGGAATCCTGACACCTTCCTCAACAATCATCAGTGCTATCTCTAACTATGAGATGGATACAGAAGTAGACCCAGTTGATATGGGTACTAATATTAATTTTATAAGTAAAACTCCAAGCTACACTCGTATATTCGGTATGGTCACACGTGGCCAAGATGAAAACCCTCAGGTCTTAGACGTAGGTAGAGTTGTTAACGAATGGGTTCCTGCTACAGTGGATACGTTCATTGCTAGTCCTCAGAACCAATTCCTGGCAATGTCCAGTCAGTCTTCCGATAAAGTTTATTTCTATCGTACTTATAATGATGGAGAGAAAACACTTGTACAGGCGTGGTTTAATTGGCAGTTAATGGGTACATGTCAAACAATAGCAGTTGATACTGATGACCTATTTGCAGTTACTAAACAAGGTAATCAATTTACTTTAAGTAAAGCAAGCATGAGTCAAAGTCCTGATGATGCTATTATCGTTAATAACGATGGACAAAAGATTAACCCATGTATGGACCTTTATACTGAAGCAAGTAATGCAGCAGGTAATAATAAGGTCGATTATGATGCAACTAATGACTTCTCTAAATGCTACATACCGTGGAATAATGTTACGACATTAACTCCAGTTATAGTTATTAAAGGTACTACAGCAGCGGGATCATTTGTTGAATCTGGATTTACAATAACACCTACAGTTGTAACTGATGATGGTGATCCTTATTTTAAGGTACCTAAGAAAGATTTAACTGGTGTAGAAGATGATGTTATTGTTGGATGGAAATATGATTTCGATATAACTTTACCTAAGACTTATTTAAGACTAGATGATGCTAATGCTAAGACTGATTTCACTGCTTCTTTAACAGTGGCTAGGATGAAGTTTGCTGTTGGATTATCTGGTGTTATGGGCTTCAAGGTTAAGTCTACTGGTATTAGACAAGGTAAAAAAGAATACACTGGAGATTCCACAACAACTGATTTCCCATTTACAGATGATGATATCGATTATATAGATAGGGATCAGGTAAAAGTAAAGATAAATAAAAAAGAAATTAGTGCTTTTACTTTTGTTAATGATACAACAATACGATTAACTTCTATACCATCACAAACTTTTACTGCTGGTTCAGGAGCTACAACTTTTACTTGGACATTTGATAGAACAGATACAAGTAAAATCAGAGTACTACTTGAAACAGGTGTATCATCAGGATTATATACTGCACAAGTAGAAGGAACAGACTTCCTAATTACAGGTAAGAATGTTGTCTTTATTGATGCTAATAATAATCCAAGTGCTGTTACTACAGGAGTTAGAGTTATAATTTATAGTGCTGATGATATTCACATCTATTTAGATGAATGGTATAATCTTACACCAACTCAAATCTCAGACACTTACCTAGCTAATGATATTGCATTAACAGAACAATCAGTGTTTACATTACCTATTCACCAAAAAACAGAAAACTTCCAAGTTAGGTTGTTTAGCGATTCACCATTCCCAGTATCCTTAAACTCCATGATGTGGGAAGGAAATTATTCACCACGATTCTATAGGAGAGCTTAATATGGGAGATGAATTTAATATGAGTATGCCAGGTGAACAACAGATAGGTTTACCTGGTAACCAGCATCTAGCAAAACATATACAGGAAGCTGGAACTCAGATGAGTTTTAACGTATGGCCAGTAGTAGCTGGTGCTGCAATTAATGTTGTTGGTTCTATTATCGGCGGTAATAAATCATCCAGTGCTGCACGTAAATCAGCTCAAATGTCTAATGAAGCTGCTCAACGACAGCTTGAATACGACACTAAAGCTTGGGATATGTCTAAGGACAAACTCCGAGCTAATCGTGAGTTTGCCGTTAAAGAAGTAGAACAAAGAGCTAAGAACGAAGGTAAGGTTGCTGCATTTAAAGATGCTTCAAACTTAGAAAGATATAATTATGATATGATGATACGGAATAGAGAACAGACTTCTCTAAATCAACAGTATCTCAGATCAGATGATATCTATAATCAACAAATTACCCTCAACTCTTTAACAGCTAGAGCAGGTAGAGAGAATGAATTTAGAAAGCTTCAAGAAATTGGAGCTGAAGCTGCTTTTGATGCAGAAGAGCAACGTATCCAAAGATTAAAAGCTCAAGGTACAGCCTATGCTAGAGGTGTATCAGGTAGAACTACAGGCAAAATTGCTCAATCCATTGATGCGGATCTGGGTAGAAAAATGGCTATGATTAATGAATCTTTAGCAAGTGCTGGTAGAAATACAAAAGCAATACTACAAGAAATAGCAAGAGATAAAACTTCTGCTGATTTAGCTGCATTAGCACAGAAAATGTTAGACCCAGGTGTCTTACCTACACCTATCGTACCGTTTAAAACACCAATGGCAGAGTTCCTTTATCCAAGAGAGATTGAAGAATTTGACTTTGGTCCTAAGCCTGTACTAGGTGCTATAAAAGATCCAGGTGCTGCTGCTAATCAAGTATGGGGATCTACTATCAGTGGTATAGCTGGAACAATAGGTAGTTCATTAACATCAATAGCCCCTCATATAAAGTAATTATGGCACAGTATTATAAGGGCCACGCACGCGGAGGTTCTTTTAAAGGAAGACGGTTAGAAGGTACTGGTGATCGCTTTAAGGAGCAACAAGATCTGATCATTCAATCCTTAAAACTGCAACAACAAAGATCTAATGAGTACAACGATGAGTATGTTCGTGGACTTGAGAGTAATCATGAGAGTGAAAGATGGAATCGTCAGATACTAGATAAGCTTGAAAATGATGCTTACGAAACCAGACGAAGAGCTGTTGAATTAAGAGGAAAAAGAGAAGTAGAAGCTTTACAAGGTAAGGCTAGGGAGTACGAACGGAAATCTCAGTTCTGGCAAGATTTTTCTAAAACATATGCTAAACAATGGGGCGAGCTTGCAGCAGGTGCTACTGATGCAGTAGGGGCTTTACAGGCTAAACAACATATGAAGGATCTTGAAACTGATGAGAATGGTAAGACTAAGATAGATACAGCTCTAGAACAAGCAACTCTACTTATCACTAAACAAGCAAACGAAGAGACTGAAAAGGCGATAAAGGACGGTGATATTAATAAAGCATCTAGTGTAAACGAAGTTCCAACACTTGCTAAGTATTACGTAGGTAAAAGATTTTCAACTTATGTAAATGATCATTGGGATGAGATATTATCTGAGATTCAAGGTACTGTTGATGATCTAGATTTCTATGAAAATCCACAAGCATATATTGGTAATTTTATAGAAATCCTTGCACAACAATGGGGTTTAGATCCAAACGGTGCTGGTGTTAGAGATGCTGTCAGATTTGGTAAACAGAAAGGAAGTGCAATTGATGTAACACGTAACTTAAATCATGATTTAATTAAAAGGCAGGGTATCCAGGATACAAATGCACAGACTCTATATAGTTTACGTAAGTCAGAGGGTGTTACTGAGGAGCAGATAGTAGAAAGTTTCAACGCATTAAAACTTAGCTCAGCATTATTACTTCAGAAAGATAGCAATGGTAGGATAACTAGACCGAATCCTTCTTCATTTGATAACAAATCAGGATTAATACCTGCATTTGAAAAAATGATTAATGATAAACAGTTTGATTCTGCAGAGGATATTTCTAAATTTTACCATACAGTAATTCCATCACCTTATTGGAATACAGCTGATATAAAACTTTTAGAAGATAAATTCCTTAGTAATTATAAGAAAGATAAAGAAAGAGAAAAAGGTTTATTCGAGGTTAATGATGCTAAAAATAAAGAAGCTCTTATAGCTAGGAACCTAGATTTTACCGATTTTGGAGTTGATGGTGATAGACAAGAAGCAATTAATTTATTAACTACTGCAGGTCCAATAACAACAAAGTGGTTAGCAGAAAGACTTGAGTATCATTCTGAATTAAGTTATAATGAACAAAGGACTGCTGAGCATTTGTTGAAGGCTGCTCACTTAGGTAATTGGGATGCCTTTATGTTTCATTATTCTAAACTGGATAAAGCGGCTAGAGAGCCATATAAAAGAAAGTATGAGGTTCTATTACAACTTCAAGATCATGGTCACACTGCAGCTAAAGTAAAGGAGTTAGCTAAAACTGCTATTCAAGGTGTATCTAAAGTAGATACGTTATCTGGAGGACGAGCTCATATAAGTGAAGAAGGTGCTATAGAAGGATGGGAATTAACATTTTGGAATCATTTCAATAATTCTGAACATGACAATGTAGCAAAAAAATGGACAGAAGCAATTGAAAAGACTACTGATGATCTTCTTGTAAAAGAAGGTGATGGAACTATTGTAGGTAGAGGACTTCTTAGACGAAGAAAACCAAGAGACCTTGATGATGCAGGATCTGGTCCAGTATGGTTAGCTTATGCTGCTGAAGAAGGTGATACTATTCAGAAAAAAGATATAGCAGTTAAATATAGGGATAGTTTAGTAATTGATCGTACCAATACATTGGATACATTTTTAAAAGATAATCCTAATATTATATCTAATGATCAATTCGATATGATAGTTAAAGAACTAACCCAAGGAAAAGCATTATCTCAATCTCATGAGAATATAATAGAATTAACTAATATTGTAAATGAAACTAGTCCAACTCCTGTCAGCAGGGCTGATGTGCTAAATGCTTTACTTAAATCTAGAGGAATTACAAATATAAAAGTAAATCCAGGGCCACAGGATGAGGCTGTTAAAATACTAAGTAAAGAAAACATAAAACCTTCTAAAAGTGAGAGAACGAATGTAATAAAATCAGGTTACTTGCAATTACAACAAATCAATTTACAGCAAGTAGATCCTACATCTCTCTGGCCGTGGAATCTTATGCGTCCAGAACTAAAAGAAAAATTAAACCAGACTAACTGAGGAATGATATGGAAGAAAATGAAAAGGAATTAACTCCTATAACTAAAGAAGAGCAAGCTGACATTCAGCTAAAAGGAGATACAAGTCCAACTGAACCCATTGAACAACCTCAGAATACTGGAGGATTCTATCCTGGTGCAAACAATCCAATAGAGAATCTACAGAATACCATGCAAGGTTTATCTACTGTAGGATTAGGTGCTGCTGATTTTATATTAGATGCTGCAGGTACAGTTATACCTGGAGCAGATAAATTAGATAATATGTGGGATAGAGCAACAAGATTGCCTAATAATCTGCATCAACAAATCAGACGAATGGCATCAGTTATTGTACCGTCTATTTATGGTGGAGGTCTTGTTGGACAAGGAATCAAACGGTTACCTGCTGAAATGCCTAGAGTAACTAAAGCTTTAGTTGCTACCGGTTTATTTAGTGCAGAAGAAGCTGCAGTAATAGGACTTAGTGATGTAGGTGAAGAGCATAATCTAATGAGAACTTTAGTTGATTTTATGCCAGGTGTCTTCGGACCTAAAGGTGTTGTACCTTTACCTGATGCTATTGTCACTTTAGATTCAGATAGCTCAAGTATTAGAAAAAGAAAAAACATGTGGGACACTGCAGGATTAAGTATTGTAGGTTCTATAATTGGTACTTTTCTTTCTCTAAGAAGTGGTGCTAAAAAGATGGGTTGGTTTGAACCTTTAAACCAACAAGCAGCTGATTATAAAGCTGCTCAAATAATGAAAACAGCAGATACTGAGACCTTAATTAAAATACAAGAATTACAGACACAATTAGCTAACCCTAATATATCTGAACAAGTTAGAGCTCAGTTGATTGATGAAGCTGCTACATTAGAACAGACATTAGAAATAACAGGTAGTCTAGAAGACGCTTTAAGACAATTAGAAGCTAATCAAATCGATGAACAGACTACAGCTGCTGTAAGAAAGATAGAGAATGAATCAGCAAGTCCACTTAATCTTGATCCTGATATTACTCCAATCTTAGATGAGACTGATAATGCAAGACAATCTATACCTCCAGGTAATGTAGCACGTAATATAGCTGATACAACTGCTATTAAGAATGGTACCTCAACTGGTGATCCAGCTCCTATTATAACAGAATCTATGAGAACAAAAGGTCTCATGGTAGGATCAACCTCACGTGATGCTGTCTTAGGTGTAGCAGAAGAAGCTAGAGATTTAGGTAGATTCAATGCTTTAGTAGATGGATTTAGATTCTCTGCTAAACAAATGAATGCTGCTGCTTGGGATATCTATACAAGTATTATAGCAGCTGAGAACATGGATGATTTACGTGGTTTATTTATAGATAATAAAGCACTCCAACCTATGTTACTTGGTAAATTCAATGTTGAATACTTTAATGAAGAACAAGCTAGAGCTGCTGCATTTGCCTTACGAGATTTAACGGATAGATATTTAGGACGTTCTATTGCTAAATCTTCTGCTAGAGTTATGGATACTCTAGGTAGAGAAGCTGCTACAATAGCTGAAGCTGTACAAGAATTATCACCTTATATAGATGATAACAATGCAATGGACTTAATCATTGATAAGATGCAATTCTTATTAGATGAATATGCATTGAATAAGTACATATCAGGTTGGCAATTAAGGAATAAGAACTGGTTTGATCAAGTACCTCCTAAGGAATTAGATACTGTTATTGAAACATTAACACAGGAATTTAGATCTGCAGAGAATGCTATTCATGCTAAGAATCTTAAATTCACTAAGACATTGAAGGAATTAGCAGATACAAATCCTTTAGCTATGAGACCTTTAGTTGATGCATTCGCTCATACTAATGGTGATGTTGATACAATAGCTAAGTTAATGAACTGGGCTGCTCAACAAGTTACACCTATGGGACTTATTAAGAGTCCAGATCCTAATCAATTAAACCTATTTGCTAGGAATGCATGGGGTGTTGTTTATAATAATGTACTAAGCGGTATATCAGCTCTAAGGGCTGTAGTAGGTAACACAGGTCAATTAGTATTAAAACCAATTACAGGTGTCTTAGGACACGGTATATGGGGCTTAGCGGATGATTTCGAAGGATTGAAGAGATCTTTTTATTATCATGGTGCTGTTTATGAGACAAACCGAAGAGCAATAAGAGATGCTTGGACGATGATGAAGAAGGCTCATAGAGATCCTGAGTTAATGATGAAAGCATACAGGAAAGATTTTGTATTTCAAGAAGATAAAGCTTGGGATATACTAGAAGATATGAGACCTGTATGGGAGAAAGAAGGTAATTATGGTAGGGTTTTACAGTATGACATGGCTAAAACTTTAAAGGATTTAGCTAAGTTACCTGGATTACGCTATGGTATGACTGGAATGGTATTCCCTGATGTCTTTAGTCAAGTACATATAGCTCATTACTTATCTCGTATGAGAGCTTATGATGATGTATTTACTGAGTTCGGTTATATAGATCCTAAAAAGATAATACAAGCTGAGAAGAGACATGCTGCTACTATGTTTAATCCAGATGGCACTATGTCAGATCAAGCTTTAAAAGCATTATCTGGTGAAGTTTCATTAAACTTAGATGATGGTTTAGCTACTTGGATTAATAAAGGTACTACCGCTTATCCTATTGCAAAACATCTATTTATGTTTCCTAGGACCAGTAGTAATAGTATAAGAAATGCTTTGTCTTGGACTCCTATTAGTGCAATACCTGGTATCAATAAATACTCTAAAACTATATGGGCTAGAACAGATGATGAGATAGCTGCTGCATTAGCTGAGCATGGTATTGATATGACCACTGAGCCTAATGCTAGATTACTATGGCAGAATCTTAGAGCAGAATATACTGGACGTATAGCTTTCAGTACATTACTCGTTAAGAGTCTTTGGGATTATTCTATGGCAGGTAATATCAGAGGTAATGGTCATTATAATGCTGGTCGTAGACGTAAAGAACGAGATCAATTAGGTTATATACCTAAGACTATTAATTTAGGTGGTCGTTGGGTTAGCTATAAAGGTATTATAGGAGTAGATCAAGTATTAAGTATCTTAGGAGACCTTTCATACTATGCATCAGACATAGATGAAACGATGCTTGAGAGCTGGCAGAGCAAGCTTATGTGGACTGTTGCTGCTAGTTTCCTTAACGAGACACCCTTACAGGGCCTAGAGCCGCTTGTAGCTGCCTCTAGTGGCGATTTAACAGGATGGTCTAGGATACAAGCTAATACATTAAGAGCCTATATCCCAATGTCAGGTGCTTTAGGTGTATTAAGTAATGCTATTACATCCTCACAGAAAGATATACAAGGTGAAATGCATGAGTATCTAATGAATAGAGTTCCTGGATTCTCTAGTATGTTACCTGATCAAATTGATATTTGGACAGGACAACCTTTAAATGATGTTAATAATCCATTCCTTAGAATGTTGAATGCTTTCAGTCCTATTAAAGTTAGTGGTACAAGAGAACCATGGCGTGTATGGCTTGAAGCAACAGGCTGGGATGGTATGGGTAAACTTAGAAAAGATTCATCTGGATCATATGAGTATAGCCCTGAAGAAAGAGAGATTATTTATAGGTATATGGGTGAATTAGAGATGTATAAAAAACTAATACCTTTAATGAAATCTAAACGTTATGCTAAGGAAATCGGTTTACTAAGAGCACATCGTGCAAGTGGAGATGATTTAGATAACGAAAGGATTAAGTTAGAAACTCAAAAATTACCTGTTATACAGGAAATAAATAATATTGTTAGAACAGCTCAAAAATTAGCAGAAAACAGACTTCTTAGAGAACACCCATCTATAGCTGAAACAATATTTAATCAACGAGTAGTTGATCAAGATATGAAAGCTGGTAATATAGAGGCTGCTAGAAGACAACAAAAGAAAGATTTAGAAACCAGACAATTACTCCAAATGGCTAAATAACAAACTATGGCTGTTACACAGAATTCATACGTTGGGAATGGGTCTACTACGACCTATTCCTTTACATTTCCATATCTAAAAACAGCAGATGTTAAAGCTCAGATCGACGCAACCGATACTACGGCATTCACCCTTCCAACTGCTACAACATTACAATTTAATACTGCTCCTTCAAACGGAGCCAAAATAAAAATATACAGAGCAACGGATGATGATTCACTCACAGCTACGTTCTATGCTGGATCTTCAATTAAATCCGAAGATCTAAATGATAACTTCACTCAAAACTTATATACAACACAAGAGGTAAACGCTAGATATCTTAGTAACCTTGGTGGAACAATGGTTGGTGACCTCACAATGGATGAGGATGCTGACATTGTATTTGAAGGTGCTACAGCTGATGCTTATGAGACTACTCTTACTGTTGCTGACCCTACAGCTGACCGTACTATTACCTTACCTAATGTTACAGGTACAGTAATTACTACAGGTGATACAGGTACAGTTACAGCTACAATATTAGCAGCTAACTCTGTAGACTCATCTGAATTAGTAGATGGAAGTATTGATACATCACATATAGCTGATAGTCAAGTTACTACTGCTAAACTTGCAACTGATGCAGTAACTGGAGCTAAGATAGCAGACGATACTATTAACTCTGAACATTATGTTGATGGTTCTATCGATACTGCTCATATTGCTGATAGTCAAATAACAACTGCAAAGATCGCTAATGACGCTATAACAGCTGCTAAGATAGCTGCAGATGCTGTAGGGTCAAGTGAGATTGCAACTAATGCTGTAGGCGCTTCTGAGCTTGCTGACAACGCTGTAGATGCAGCAGCTATAGCTGACAATGCTGTAACAAATGCCAAGATGGCAGATGATTCAGTTGGGTCTGCTGAACTTGTTGATGGATCAGTAGTAACCGCAGCTTTAGCTTCAAATGCAGTTACACTAGCTAAGATGGCTGATAGTTCTGTAGGAACTGCTGAAATTGTAGCTGATGCTATTACTGATGCTAAGATATCCGACAATGCAGTTAAGACAGAACATATAACAAACTCACATGTAACAACTGCTAAAATAAATAATGATGCTGTAACACAAGATAAATTAGCAGATGATTCAGTTGGTACACCTCAGTTAATTGATGGTTCAGTTAATGCAGATAGACTAGCTTCTAATGCTGTTACTACAGCAAAGATAGCAGACGATGCTGTTACAAGTGCTAAGATAGCTGCTAACGCTGTAACAACTACAGAGATTGCTGATGCTGAACTCACAACGCTTGCTGGTATGCAGTCAGGTACTGCTTCTATTTTGGCGGGTGGTACTGCTCTTACTGCTACTCTCACTGAAATCAATACAGTGGTTGACGGTAAAGGTGTTCACACAACTATATCAGACAGTGATGCTCACTACCCAACTTCAGGAGCTGTCGTTGATTATGTTGCTGCACAAATTGCTCCCATAGGTGGTCTTGAAGTTATAGCAGATGAAGATAACTTCCCTTCTACACAACCAGCATCAGGTGTTGTTATATCAATTGCTGATGCAGCTGGTATAGTTGTTAATGGTAGTGGTGTATCTACTACTGCTAGAACAGCTGGTAATGGATCAGATAATGTAACTATTAATGGATTTCCATCCAGTCTTTATAGTGAAACATTAGCTACTGGTAATGGTCTGATGGTAACTTCCACTGGATCAAGTAATACTTATAATTATCATAAATTATTAGCATCTGAATCTGATGTTAAACAGTTATCTGATGATATAAATGACTTCAACTCTAGGTATCGTATAAATGCTGGTGAGCCTTCATCTAATAATGATGATGGTGATTTAGTATGGGATACTAATGCTGACAAGATGAAGGTGTATGATGGTACAGCTTCTGCTTGGAAAGAAGTTACATCATCTGGAGACTTTAAATATCTATTTCTCTGTCCTGCAGGTGGAAGTGGAGCACCTACTTTAAATGGTAGTATTGCTACATATGACTTAAGAGAAGGGAGTAACTCAGGTAATTCAGCTAGTGTAACTAGTGCTGCTCAATTGATTGTTAGTATAGATGGTGTTATACAGAAAGCTAATACAGGAACAAGTGCTCCTGCTGAAGGTTTTGCACTTGTAGATAGTAATACAATTATATTTGGTGCTAACTTAGCATCTGGATCTAGTATATTTATAGTACAAGTAGGTTCAGCTATAACATTAAGTGTACCTGCTGATAATACAGTAGCTACAGCTAAGATACAGAATGGTGCAGTTACGACTGATAAGCTTGCTGATAACTCAGTGACTTCAGCTAAAATCCCAGATTTAGCAATTGGAACTAGTGAAATAGCTATAGGGGCTGTCGCTACAAATAGATTAGCTGTACAAGATGGAAACGTTGATTTTAATGATTCAGGAAAAATAAGACTTGGTACTGGTAATGATTTAGAAATCTACCATTCTGGATCCCATTCTTATATAACAAATTCTGGTACAGGTAGGTTATATATAAACGCTGAGCAAATAAATCTGCATAATAAAGCTGTTGATGAAAACATGCTGAGGGCAGTAGAGAATGGTGCTGTAACCCTCTATTAC
>VTLG01010478.1_pt1 | contig 33385 bp, 38 predicted proteins | sample 4694571 | NCBI WGS metagenome assembly VTLG01 (sample SAMN12604809, study PRJNA352737) | marine metagenome | biome: ENVO:00000447; feature: ENVO:00000209|ENVO:00000569|ENVO:01000036; material: ENVO:00002151; isolation source: viral sequences binned using virsorter ...
TGCGTGGACAAGCGCACTGATGCCGAACACGACAATCGATCCCATCCAGAACGAAAACACAATGCACCACATCCACGCAAGGACTTGCATAATCATGTGGCGGGTGTTTGTGTCGGGAATGTTTGACAGCGGATTTTTTGTGCTGTCCATCACAAGTTGATACCATCTCGTCATCCTCCGATCTCCTGTCTTTAAAGTTGCAATACATAAGCCATATCGATAACGAACACGCCTGTCAAACAAAAAAAAACAGGGCCAGCCCGAAGACCAGCCCTGCTCACAGTTTCACCAACAACACGACGTACGAGAACTACCGAACCTCGTACGGTATACACAGCTTTAGCACCACCCTTTGATACTTGTCAAGCCACCTCTTGCACTCACCATGACTGCGACCGACAAAAAGTGCCACCCACTTAGGATAGTCAACACAAGCCTTTGACCTGACAAAATCCTTGCGTGTCTCTCCGATACGAACAGACGACACGGGAGCGACAACTTCGTGTCTGCCATCCTTTGACAAAACGTAGGGCATCAATTCATTGCCCTTACGATCCTTGAACAGTTTAATCTTCCTTGCTGACATTACCCTCATACTCCTCATCTTCTAATGCTTCGATGTAAACATCTATCGCTTCACGAATTAGGTCAGCAACTGCAACTTGCTCCAAGCCTCGCTTTGTCATTTTACGGGAATGTGCTGACAAAATATCATACTGCTTGACTGACATTAACAGACTGTAAGTCTTTGTATCTTCAAGTATTTTGTGAGGTCTTGCCATCTTGGATTTCCTTCTTGTGTTCCTTATCCCGTTGCTTTCTACGCTTATCTTGTATAACCCTTTTTCTATACAGACTATCCCGTAGAGATTTAGCTATCGGATTTATTTTTTCTATTTTATTCTTCATGGGTGTCTCCCAAAGGGGGGTATAAAGATAGTGGCTGACAAAATTTTGCTTGTCAAGAGATATCGATATGATTTACGCTGACAAAAATCTGGGGAGGATACGACAGTGACAACATCTCCATCGTGGCTCATGAGTTATGTTGAATCGCTTGACATACAACCGCTGACAAATTTTCGATCTGACTGTCCTGTGTGTGGCAAGTCAAACACGTTCAGCGTGACGGATGACGGAGTTCAACGTCTGTGGTATTGCTTTCACGCTGACTGCAACGTGAAGGGGCGCACGGGTGTGAAGCTGACAAAAGAGTTCGCTAGTCAGGCGTTGACAAAAGATCGACAAAGATTTCCGAACGTCGCCTATCCTTACTGGGCCTCTTTTGAAGAGCCGTCTACATTCGTGAGTCTGTCACGCAACATGGATGCAGAGCTTTATGTAAAAAAGGTCAGTGCTTATGACTCATATCTGTCAGGTCGTGCTGACATTCGTTACGACTTCAAGCGTCACCGCGTTGTGTACATGGTGCGGGATGGTCGTAAGGTTGTGGACGCCGTGGGCAGAGCGTTGCGTGACATCAGACCTAAGTGGTATCGGTATGGTAAGTCACAGATGCCGTTTGTTTGCGGCACATCAGATGTTGTCTTTGTGGTAGAGGATTGTGCCAGTGCCTGTGCGATAAGCAACAAGGTCACAGGCATGGCTCTGTTAGGCACGAACTTGCTCAACGAGCATGTCAAACGTCTGTCCGAGTATCGTCATGTGTTCATTGCGATGGACAAGGATGCGACTGACAAGGCACTTGACATGGTTCGACGTTTGCACTTTCTTGTGCCGACATCTTTGGCAGTGCTGCCATGCGACTTGAAAAACATGAGGGACGACGAAAGGGACGAGTTCATTGACGAACGTATCGCTTGACACACAGATACTTGGTTTTTGCCTAAACGCAGAATTCTTTTCACAAGTAAAGAACACGCTTGATCGTGACATGTTCACACGGGAGATGCGTGACATTTTTGACACGCTGACCTACAGTCACACGAAGTATGGTAACACGATGACATCATCGGAGTTATCTGCGCTGTTCGATGATCGCAACCCTGCCATGCCTGACAGTGCGCGTGAAAAGGTACACGAGATCATTGTCACGCTTGAGGCTGGTAACCCAGAGAACACAGACATGCACATCGACATGGTACGCAACTTCTGGTTGCGTGATCGTGCCCGACAAATTGGCGAGAAGGCTATCGAAATCTTCACGGGTGAAAGCGAAGAGTTTGGTGAGTTGCAACGTCTTATTGATGCCGTTGAAGACGGACGCATGTCTGACAAGACAACCTACACAGAAGTGGATAATGACTTGGATGAATTACTCGACGCCGTGACTGGCGATCATGACTTTCCCTTTGATTTCAATCTGTTGCAAGACGAAGTTCCCGGACTAGACAGGGGAAATCTTGGCATCTTGTTTGCTCGACCGGAAGTTGGCAAGACAACTTTCTGCTGCTTCCTTGCTGCGTCGTACATACGGCAGGGACTAAAGGTTGTGTACTGGGCCAACGAGGAACCGGCTGACCGCATCAAGCTGCGGATCATTCAGTCGTACTTTGAGTTGACCCAGCAGGAGATGCGGCAGAGTCGTGCAACTCTCGCAGTCAAGTATCGTGACGAGATCGCACCCTATCTGACGGTCATGGATTCGGTGGGTACGTCTGTTGAAGAGGCTGACGAGTACGCCAAGCTCAACAAGCCGGATGTCATGTTCATGGATCAGTTAGACAAGTTTCGCATCAGGGGTGAATTCAATCGTGGTGACGAGCGCCTCAAGGAGACATATGTCTTTGCACGAGAGATAGCCAAGCGCAATAAACTTCTGGTCTGGGCTGTCAGTCAGGCAAGTTACGACGCACATGATCGTCAATTTATTGACTACAGCATGTTGGACAACTCGCGTACTGGTAAGGCTGGCGAGGCCGACATCATCATCGGTATCGGCAAGACCGGATCAAGTGAGGTGGAGAACACGGTGCGTCACATCTGTGTGTCAAAGAACAAGTTGAACGGGTGGCACGGTATGATCAACGCACAGATCGACATAGAGAAAGGCGTGTATTACTGATGAACGTATTGACGTTTGATGTGGAGACAACTCACACGGAGAAGCGTGGCGGTGGTTACTCACCCCTGCCGTACTTTGGCAACCGGCTGGTATCTATCGGGTACAAGTGGTTAGTCAGCAGCGTGGACTACGACTGCTACTATCACTCGACGGAACCTCCAACACAGGCTGCTGCGGAAAAGTTTCAACTATCACTTGATCACGCTGATGTTCTTGTCGGACACAACATCAAGTTTGACTTGACGTGGATACGCGAGTGTGGCTTCACGTACGAGGGACATATCTATGATACGATGGTTGCGGAATATATACTATCCAAGGCGAGGCGTTGGCCTCTTGGACTTGCTGCTCTTGCAAAAAAGTATGACGTTACCCAGAAGGAGACGGACCTTGTGGAGCCGTATATCAAGGAGGGCAAAACGTTCTACGACATACCGTGGGAGATCATAAAAGAGTACGGCTGTGCAGACGTACGCGCTACAGAAGAGATTGCACTGAAACAACTAGACGCCTTTGGCGTAACATTTAGGGAGTTATTCCATGAGCCTCGTGCCGACATTGAAGCTGTCACTGGAGATGACAAACGCGCTTACGCAGATTGAGCGTAACGGACTGCGGATCAATCTTGATACACTCGCAGATATCCGTAAAGAATACGAACAGGAGATGATGGAGCTAGAGGTGCGACTGATGCAACTCGCACGGGAAGCGGTAGGTGACACGCCTATCAATCTGTCTAGTCCTGATGACCGCAGCATGTTGCTTTACTCACGCAAAGTGCGCGACAAGAAGGAGTGGGCACGGGTGTTCAATCTCGGTCACGAGATGCGGGGGTCAACCATGAAACCCAAGCAACGTGTCCGCATGTCACGCAACGAGTTCAATGGCACAGTGCGCCGCATGACAGAGGTCGTATACAAGACCAGAGGGCGACAATGCCCTTACTGCTCCGGAGAAGGCCGTACACGGGCTGTACGCAAAGATGGCACCCCCGGTAAGGCAATACGCGTATGTAAGCCCTGCGGTGGCTCTGGCGTCCTTTACGAGCCTACTAGGGAAGTAGCGGGGTTCAAGATAGTTCCACACACACCCTTTGACACAGCATCTGCTGGCTTTCGTACGGACAAGGTTACACTTGAGGAAAGACTTGACGAGTTGCAGGGAGACGCCCGTGAATTTGTTTCGGCATACACACGATACAACGCCCTCAAGACGTACATCAACACGTTTGTTGAGGGCATGGAAAACAACGTGGATGACCACGGTTTCATCCATCCCGAATTCATGCAGTGTGTTACGGCGACGGGTCGCCTTTCGTCTCGTAACCCGAACTTTCAGAATATGCCACGAGGTAATACCTTCGCAATACGCAAGGTGGTCGAGAGTCGCTTCGAGAACGGTTTCATCATGGAAGGCGACTACTCGCAACTAGAATTTCGTGTAGCCGGATTCCTTGCAAAGGACGGACAAGTATATGCTGATGTCAAGGCTGGTACAGACGTTCACAGCTACACAGCAAGCGTCATAGGCTGCACACGACAGGAAGCGAAGGCACACACCTTCAAGCCTCTGTACGGTGGCACGACTGGCACTGAGGATCAGAAACGATACTACCGTGCGTTCAAGGAGAAGTATGAAGACATAACCATGTGGCATGACGAGTTGCAACGCAATGCCGTCAAGTACAAGAAGGTAAAGTTGCCGTCTGGTCGTGAGTACATGTTTCCCGGATGCAAGTGGACAGAGTGGGGCACGGCAACTAATCGAACTGCTATCTGCAACTATCCGGTGCAGGGCTTTGCTACTGCAGACTTGCTGCCCCTCGCGCTTGTGTCTCTGCACAAAGTCATGCAAGACTCAAAATTACGGAGTGTAATCTGTAACACGGTTCACGATTCGATTGTCATGGACGTGCATCCGGATGAAAAAGATATTTGTATCGATCTGATGAAGCATGCCATGCTGTCCTTACCGTTTGAAACGATGAGAAGATATGGCATCACTTATGACATGCCCGTGGGCATCGAAGTAAAAATCGGAAAAAACTGGCTTGACTTGGAAGAAGTCATCCTGTAATATCGTTCTACAACCCCTAAACTTACGAGGTGAAAACATGTTAGGGACAGACGTAATGGCACATGACGATGTGGATAAACTAGTCGCAGCATTTGAGGCTGGAGACGATCAAGCATTGATGGAAGCTACTGGTCAGTCGACCGGCGGCAGTCGTCAGGTGGGACTGCCCCGCCTGAATATCAATTACGATGCAGAGAACGACGAGGGTATGCCTCTGACTCGTGGCTCGTGGAAGATGTACATGGACGGTAGGTTCATTTACGCAGACACGGTAATGCTGCAGGTTTTGATGCGTACCTACGAGTACAGTGTGTGGGATCAGGAATCTAACTCCTTCTCACAGAAGTCCGTCCAGAAGACTGTGCTGTCAGGGGAGTTCCCCGACAACACTGGTACGAACAAGTGCGGACGACTGACCCGTGACGAAGAGGACAAGATGCCGAAGGATGATCCTCGCTACTTGCACTCTCGTGCGGTCGTGTGCAATCAGGTCATCTATGGCAAGGTCAGCGGCAACTTCACGGATGCAGATGGTAACGATATTAAGCTGGATAATCAGCCGGTTATAGCTTACTTTAAGCGTTCGGGCTTCAAGCCTGTTGCAGACTTTATCGACGGACTGTCTCGCCAGAAGAAGGTGATGCAGAAGGTCGTTGCACGACTAGAGACTGCGAAGAACAAGAAGGGCAGCGTCACGTTCTGGACGCCAGTCATGTCTTACTCTTCAGAGGTATCGATTACGGACAAGGACAAGGAACTGATGAGGATGTTTGGGGAAACTGTGAAGGCTCACAATGAGACCATCGCCAATCAGTATCGCGAGTCCGTTAAGCTTATGTCGAGTGCAGACGAATCCGATCTAGCGTCGGATTTCGTCGATGTTGACGCAGCTTAAAGTTCAAGACTTCTTACAAAACGCAGTTCGAGGGGACGTATCTGTCTCCTCGGACAGCATTTCCCAGTTTACATCAGACTGTAACGAGGCCATCACAAAGCAGATGAGCCGTGGGGATGAGGGGTATCGCATCCGCATGTCCGGACTCGGACGCCCCCTCTGTCAACAACTTCTCGAACGTGAAGGCATGAAGGAAGAGATGGAGTACAACTCTCTCTTCCGCTTTTTGTTTGGCGACTTGACCGAGGCTGTGTTGATGTTGGCACTGCGCGAGGCGGGTGTCGAGATCATAGACTTCCAGCGACAGGTCGAGCTAGATATTGCGGGGCACAAGATCAGGGGCACCCTTGATGTGATACTGCGTGACGAGCTTGGCGTAGAGAAGGTGTGGGACATCAAGTCCGCAAGTGAGTGGGCCTTCAAGTACAAGTACACCGGATCAGGCGGCTACGAGGCCATCAGAAACGATGACCCGTTCGGCTACGCTATGCAGGGATTCCTGTATGCAGAGGCCACAGGACTGCCCTTTGGTGGGTGGATCGTGGTCAACAAGTCCAGTGGTGAGATCGCTGTCGTGGATGTGCCTGACTGGTGCCAAGACGACAAGAAGGAGTATCTCAAGGATGCTGCACGGCGTGTCAAAATCTTGACAGACCCTGCCAAAAAGCCGACAGTGGACTTCAAGGATGAATTCGAGACGTATCGCAAGGACGGGGAGGATGTCCGCACGGGCAACAAGATTCTTGCAAAACAGTGTGGCATGTGTGGCTTCAAGCATCACTGCTGGCCTAACGCCGTCTACCACGACAAGGTAACATCTCGCGCCAAGAACAAGCCGAAAGTCTGGTACAGTCGTCTCAAGAAAAAAGAGGTGTAGGCTGATGCCTTACATTTTTGTACGAGACTACGACATCGACCTGATGGAAATGAACAAGGAGTTGTATCATGTGTTTGTGGACTCCGTGTTTCGATCAGGTGGGGAGCGAAAGGTCGTATACATCCGACAGCACGAGCGCGGACTGCCGTTGACTCTGCGTGAAAACTACTCAGACATGGGTATGTTCACGGCAGAGACTGAGGCACGAGACATACGAGAAGTAGAATTACAGCTACAACATATCAGTCGTACATCATTCAATGGAGCAAACGTGTGTGTGCCGATATTGCCCCTCTCAAGAGAACTGGACAATATACAAAGACTATCCCCAAAACTGGGCGGTTACCTAAAAAAAAGAATGGACTCTATAGGGATGGTACTATGAGGGGCATGGGGGGATATCGATCTCACTTCGAGTTGAACATAGCCAGAACTTTGCGTGAGCGGGGGGTAGCGTTTGAGTATGAGAAGCGTAAAGTTACGTTTGTGCCCAAGCCCCGCACCTACACGCCTGACTTCTACTTTCCGTCAACAGAGATATTTGTTGAGGCCAAGGGCAAGTTCGATAAGAACGACCGTGTGAAGATGCTGCTGGTCAAGGAACAGAATCCTGACCTCGACATTCGGATTCTTTTTCAGAACGCTCGAAACAAGATTTACAAGGGTTCAAAGACCACCTACGGTGCTTGGGCTGACCGTCACGGCTTTGAGTGGGCCGAGGGCACTATGCCAGAGGAGTGGTACAAAGATGGACGAAAATGAAATCACAAGCACGCTTGAACGCGCCAGCCTGTTGAAGGACAGATGGTATCTGATATTCAAGCAGGGCGATGACGATGAGCATGTGTCGATGACTGCATATGACACGACAGAAGAAGACGAGGACGATGAGTACATCCCTGCCGGAGCAATTATTCTGTCAGGACTCGTTGAGTTGATGGAGTCAGACTTCGACAGGGTTATGCAGGCAGGACTCGCCCGTCTTGCCTTTGAGGCAACGCGAGAGACAATGGTAGAACAGACGGGCAACGGTGCGGACGTGACCCCGCTTCACGAGACAAACATCATCAGAGTGGACTTCGGAAAAAAACAATGATCAAAAACAACTGGAACTTGAACAACTATCAGATGCAGGCACGAAAGTTTGCTATCTACCCTGAACGCATGAAGATTACATATCCCGCTCTCGGTCTTGCAGGTGAGGCAGGTGAGGTTGCGGACAAGGTAAAAAAGATTTTTCGTGATAATCGGGACGACGCTCGCTTCAAGGGCGAGATAGCAAAAGAGATAGGCGATGTCCTGTGGTACTGTGCTGCCCTCGCTGATGACTTGGGCTTCTCTCTTCAACAGATTGCCGAGATGAACATCTACAAGTTGAAGTGTCGCATGAATAAGGGTACGATTGTTGGAGATGGTGACGACAGATGAGACACGAGGAGTACATGAAGAAGATGGCAGAACAAGAGAGCATGGCAAGTATGCAAAGCGCCGCTAACTTGGCGTGGGCTAACGCACAAACAGACATGGTGCATTCACCACCGCACTACAATCAAGCAGGGATTGAGTGCATTGACGCTATCCGCGCTGCTACAGACGACGGATACGAATACTACCTGCAGGGAAACATAATCAAGTATTTGTGGCGCTACCGATACAAGAATGGTGTCGAAGACTTAGAGAAAGCGCAATGGTACTTACAAAAACTTATTGAGGAAACAAAAGATGAATAACATGCTGCCTACACCATATCAACAATTTATACATAAGTCGCGTTACGCACGTTGGCTTGATGACGAACAGCGTCGCGAAGACTGGAGCGAGACTGTAGAACGCTATCTTGATTTCATGGTAAATCACGTCCGTGAAAAGCACGACTTCGACATGGAAGTTATGTGCCCCGGCGATGTTGGCCGACTACGTCAAGCTATTCTCAGTCAAGACATCATGCCGTCGATGCGTGCAATGATGACTGCTGGCCCTGCTCTCGCTCGGGACAACATCTGTGGCTACAACTGTAGCTACATCCCTGTGGATAGTCCGCGTTCGTTTGATGAGTGCATGTACATCCTGATGTGCGGCACAGGTGTAGGCTTCTCTGTTGAGCGTGAAAACGTAGACAAGCTGCCTGTAATCAGTGACGGCATGCAAGACACAGATACAGTCATTAAGGTCGGTGACTCCAAGCCCGGATGGGCAAAGTCACTGCGGGAGTTGATTGCTCTGCTGTATGCTGGTCAAATTCCCATGTGGGACTTGTCTGATGTGCGCCCGTCTGGTGCGCGTTTGAAGACGATGGGTGGTCGCGCTTCGGGACCGGCCCCGCTCAATGATCTGTTTGTCTTTACCGTCGAGATGTTCAGGAAGGCACAGGGGCGTCGCTTGTTCCCAATTGAGTGTCACGACTTGATGTGCAAGATCGGAGAGATCGTCGTGGTAGGTGGCGTACGTCGTTCTGCCCTGATCTCACTATCGAACCTTAACGATGATCAGATGGCACACGCCAAGTCTGGTCAGTGGTGGGAGCATGAAGGTCAACGCGCTCTTGCTAACAACTCTGTTGCATACAAGGGTAAGCCCGAGATGGGCACGTTTATGCGTGAGTGGCTGGCTCTGTATGACTCCAAGTCAGGCGAGCGTGGCATCTTTAATCGTGAGGCCGCAGACGTACAGGTAGGCCGTAACAATCGTCGTGAACAGGGGCACATGTGGGGCACCAACCCGTGCAGCGAAATCATCCTGCGTCCCTATCAGTTTTGCAACTTGTCAGAAGTTGTGGTGCGTGAGAACGACACTCTCCAAGACCTCAAAGAAAAGGTGCATCTTGCTACGATCCTTGGCACGTTGCAGTCAACGCTCACCGACTTCAAGTATCTGAGGAAAGTATGGAAGACAAACACAGAAGAAGAACGATTGTTGGGCGTATCCTTGACTGGTATCATGGATCATCACGTTTTGTCAAAGAACGTGGATTCCGCCCGCTGGCTAGAAGAAATGAAACTCGTAGCCGTAGACACAAACTGGGACTTGGCGGTGAACGGACTTGGTATTCCACAGTCGGCTGCTATCACCTGTGTAAAGCCGTCGGGTACTGTATCGCAACTGGTGGACGCTGCAAGCGGCATTCACGCTAGGCACAACGAATTCTACATCCGCACTGTTCGGGGCGACAACAAAGACCCACTCACTCAGTTCCTTAAGGAACAGGGTGTGTACAATGAGCCGTGTGTGATGAAGCCAGACTCGACGACTGTCTTCTCCTTTGCGATGGAGTCGCCTATCGGTGCGGTGACTCGCAACGACATGACAGCCATACAGCAACTAGAGTTGTGGAAGACGTACGCTGTGAACTGGTGTGAACACAAGCCGTCTGTGACCATCACGGTCAAAGAGGACGAGTGGATGGACGTGGGCGCGTGGGTTTACGAAAACTTTGATGTGGCGTCCGGTGTGTCGTTCCTTCCGCACAGTGATCATACCTATCAGCAGGCACCCTATCAGGATATCGAACGTGAAGAATATTTGGAGTGGCAGCAGGTCTATGGTCGCCTCGACATTGACTGGGATGCACTATCAGAATACGAGCGAGAAGATAACACGTCAGGCTCCCGTGAACTTGCATGTACCGCTGGAATATGTGAAGTAGTGGACTTGAATGCGGCATGACTGACGGGGGAGACATGCCGACATGGTGGCAGTGGTGGCTCATCGGAGTCATCACTGTCAACACTGTTATAAATGTGATCGTGTTCTTTAAGCACAGGTTTAAAAATGAAAGACAAAAAGATTAAGCCACCTGTGTGGAAGCGAGGTAAAGACTGGATACAGTTTGATCCGCCTCGCAAACATCCGGGCTATGAAGAGTGGAGGAAGACCGTTGATAGAAGTCAAGATAAGTGATGAGATGCTCCTTGCTGGCCGTAGGAAGGCCACTGAGATGGGTCTACTGCACAATTCGATACTAAGGGGCGGGGGAAGCGTAGCGGGCTTCCTTGGGGAGCAAATCGTCCTCTCCGTGATGGGGGGAAAGTGGGACAACTCTTACGACTACGATATCGTCTTGGAGGATGGGCGTAAAGTTGAGGTAAAGACAAAGCAAACCTCTGCCACCCCGTTGCCTCACTACTCGTGTAGCATCAGTAACTTCAATACGAGACAGGACTGTGACATCTACGCCTTCACTCGTGTACTTAAAGATTTCTCGAAGGGCTGGTTCCTTGGCTTTCTACCTAAACAGGAATACTTCGACAAGTCAAAGTTTATGAAGAAGGGGGACTTCGATCCAGACAACGGCTACGAAGTCAGGGCAGACTGCTACAACCTTTATATAGAGGACTTGAACGATGTTTAAAGCAATAGTTATGGTATGTTCTGTGTACTTACCGGACGGACCCTGCTTCAATTTTATAGATGAACGAGGGCCGTATCGGACAGAAGAACAATGTGAAGAACGTGTAATGGAGATGACAGAGGCTATACTCTCTGTGCCTAAAGCTCTTCCACCACCGCATGCGTACTCATACAAGTGTGAAGTAGTGGGAGAACAACTATGAAGGCCACACTTTTTTCATTTAATGTATACCTACGGCAGGATGGCAAGGTGGAGCTTGCAAAGGACATGATCAGGCCAGAGGAGTTCCAAAAAGAAATGGACGCCGGAGTGCCCGATTATGACGGGTCACACTCCATAGCGTCCATGTTGCGTTACTTCAGTTCAGTAACAGATGAGATGATGGATAAGTCAGGCGGGTATATTTAAATTACTTTTCTGCCTTTGAGGATGTCAGCCTGCGTGACTTTACCATCACCTGTCAGGTCCGGAAATTTACCGCCCTTTTTCATGCCCATCATCGGCATCTTTGGCATCTTTGGCCTTTGCATCGTCTGATTTTGCATTTGATTTTGTTGACCTTGTGTAGTGGTCATCATGCCCCCCGCTTGAGCTTTCTTGCGGGGTTTTTTCTTTTTGGTAGCCATGCCGCCGTACATCATCGGCTTACGCTTTGACATGCCACCATACATCATGGCCTTACGCGGGCCGTTGTTGTACATTTTCATGGGTTACTCCTATCTAGCAACTTCAGGTTGTCTTACTATAGTGCCGTCTGCGCGTAGTGGCACAAACTTCTCTGCGTCGTAGAACTCTGATCCTAAGAAATTTCGTTGATACAGAGGGAACGCTCGTATTTGATCTATTCCGGGAAGAGTGTCGCGCATATATACACCCTTTTCACCTCGGAACTGCTCAATAGTGAGGGGGTCTTCACGGTTAAGTGTCTCAGAAAATTTTACATACACATATGAAAGTCTGGTGAAGAGTTGCCTTTCTTTATCGGGTGGCAAAGGTTTTCCTGACTCTAGCATGTCAATAAAAAGTTCACCCAGTTCAGGATCAGTCAGTGCAGCCTGCATGAGACTGAAACCTTTGATGCGGAATCGCTGTATAAGAGACTCCGTGGCAACGTATTGAGGACCGATTACGTCCCGATTGATCGCGTAGAAACGCGAGATGTAGCTCTCCATAGAGAAGCGACGCGGTATGCCTGACAGAGATGCACCTCCTAGAGGGGAATTCTGTCGTTCAGACATAAACCGGAACATGCGTATTGCGGTCTTGTACCTCGCGGGACCAAGTGCCGATTCAACTGCCTGCGATACAGCACGTTGATTAGGGCCGGAAACTCCTAGCACCTCTGACAGTGCATTCATGTCCATGTCATACACAGGTGACATGGTCAATGGATCACGGGGATTGACTTGCATGACTCCTGTGTCAGCAAAGACAGTATCTTCAATAGCCTGCACGGCCATGTCACCCAGCTTTTCGTTTATTTCAGCTTCAGTAAAAAACTCCCCGTTGCTTTTACGAGTTCGTCTCATTGTTGCCTTGAAGTCGTTTACACTAGCCATGCCCCCTTTCATTATTTCGCCAAACAATGCACCCGGAGTTACACTTCTACCCGTGTAAGATTTCATGGAGTCAATCAAAATGTTTTGATCTGCTACATACTCATCTCTGACTCGTGCCCATTCCGCCTGCTGCCGTTTTACAGCACTTGCGGTTGCCTTTTCTGCTTCTATTCGGATTTTTACCGGAACTTTATCAGGATGATATCCCACAGTGTCATCAATTATGTTCGCTATATTCGGGAACAGTTGAACGGTATTTCCCTCCTTATCTACGCCCACAAATGTCTCCTGTATTTTCAGGAGAATTGCATCCTGTTCAGCAAAAGACAGAGTCCCTTCATCAGCACCTTTTTTCAGCCACTCTCCTATGGACAGTCGCAGTGCATTTACAGCGGTATCAACCGTGGGATCGCCGACCAACAATTGCTTTGTCGCGCCGGGGGTAAGACGTTGTCCCATGCCTCGACGCCAACTCTGGAACTTGCCTGCTATGTCATAGCCTGCGTCGTTTACTTTGTCCCAGTCGAACCACTGCGAAGGAATCTGGATGCCTAGCGGGTAGTCGGCGTCGCGATATGCTGCGTCTCTCTTACCCCACTGCATCCATGATCTCATATTCTTATCGTCGTGCCAGATGGCCTTGTGATCCATCCAGTCTCCTTTGCCCTTTTGAACTGCATCGTTAACCGCTACAAGTTCTCCGTCCATCATGATAAACAGTTGATCTACACGCACAGGCAGACCGTCTGCGTCATCCACAATAAACTGATCATACATGCTTGGGAGTTGTGCTGTTTCATCCCCGGTGATCGTGCGACTAAGGTTTCTGTAAGCAGAATCGTCTCTACCTGCTTGTCTTGCTCGGTGTCCCATCTCCGTGATTACGGAATCAATTCGTCTCAGTTGATTGTACGACAGTTGCACTGTGGGCATGTCTACCTTTGCCTGCTTGCCAAGATGCCTCTGATACATGGCCGCTATCACAGCGTCACCCTGACCCGTAAACATTTTTAGACCCGCAAATTGCGCGGCAAATGATGGATCGTTTGACGCGTTTTCTACTGTGTCTGAGATAACTTCATCTAGGTCTGCGCCCTCTTCTAGTCGTGCGGCAAACCACTGTCGAGATGTGTAGTTCAAGTCGCGGATTGCAGTAGCACCTATGTTCCTACTGACCCCTTTACCCGAAGCCATGTCCAGAAGCGGAACTCCTGTCTCCACAGCAACTGTATCCAGAAGTTGATCAAGTATCTGTGATCCGTCAACGTAAGGCTCTACGCCCACTTCGACGCCATCTTGCGTACGAAACTTTTGACTATCCAGTTCGCGGAACATAGCCGCAGCCTGTTCTTCATCAGCCCCTCTCTTGACCTCTGCGGAAAGTTGATGAAGCTTGTGTCCGGTATTAAAGCTGGGGATATCTGCCTTCTCTACAGTTACATTTCTTCCCTTTACCCCCTGTCCACCCTCAGGCAGTATGCCCGCTGCTTGTTGACCCACTGCGTCCAGAGCATCTTCTAAAGTGTTTCCTTCTGCTCCGGGAGAACCGAAATCAGAAACAGCAGCATTAATACGAGAATTAATTCTTGTCTGCGTGCCGTCTCTTATTTCCGATACTATTTCCACAACTGTGCTTAGTGGGCTAGTTGCTTTAAACGGTCCCGGAAGAGCCAAGTCTTGCACGCCAATGCCCAGTTCAAGAAGAGCTTCGTAGGCGTCCATAAACGTGTCTACCTCTCCTCTATGTAGATCAGTCGCACTGATAGCTTTTTCTGTACCGTCTACGATCATCTCCGTTACTTTAGCACCAGCTTCAGCTATCATGACCTTGAAATCTGCTTCGCGTTGCTTAACACTGGCCTCCAAGAATGCCACGTTCTGCCCCAAAATCTCCTGCAATTCTGCGGCAGCGCTGCCTTCTGGATACTTTGTAGCAGACAAATTCGCAAAAGCTTCGCGCATAGAGCTAAGTAGTTGACCTTCCTGCTTGTGCAACTCCATCAAGTCGAATACCGCCGGACTCATTTTACGGAGATCAGCCGGTTTAATGTTGCGGATGGAAGGTTCTAAGCCGTGTATACCAGCCACGCCGACCAGTTGCGCTACAGATGTTCTGACGAGTTCAGGCGGAACACCCTGATCAATGGCCTCGTTTCTAAGATCGATGAGGTATCTTGCTTTTGTCAGAAGTTGTTCGGCCATAACAGGATCAGCCGTGCTTAGAGCCTGTGCATACTGTTCAATTTCGTCTACTTTTTTCTGTTCGATACCCCTGTTTAGCTTACGTATTGCAGCTAGGGCTGCTTGAGGATTACTCAGACCGTACGCAAATAGGGATGTGATTGCCCCGATTCCTTCACCCAGTGCAGGATCACCACCGAGAGTCTGTGTAAGATTGCTTCCGGCGGCAGCAAAAATCACCATGTAGTTTTCTTGCTTTACAAGGTTACGATAGAACGGAGCAACGTCTCCTGCTGCAAGTTCGGCAAGAGCATCAGTGTTGTGCATCTGTATTTTTGCTTCCAGCTTGTTTAGTTGTTTTGATTGTGAAGCAGTGGGGAAGGGATAATCTGAGTTGACGATGGTGGACGAAAGTTTATCATAACGAGCCTGTGCTTCGTCACGCAGTTTTACAATTTCTACGTAAGGAGTCCTGAATTCTGGATTTAACCTAGCAATTTCGTCAAGAGTTCGTCCTGCATTAATCCGATTTACAAGTCCTACCCGTGACCATGCGTATGGTTTGTCAAACATAAAGGTATTTATAATTTTATTTTGTGTAAATGCGCGTATACCACGACTTACAAGAGACTGCCTACCGACTTCAATAAATTCCTCTAAGAATTCGGCAGTGTCTACGTTACGACCTTTTTTCTTTTCAGTTTCGTAGTACAGCTTGAATGCGTTAAAATCTCTTGTCGATAGGGCTGCTTTTGATTTACGCAACACAGCCGCAGGCATAATTATCTCGGTGGCTTGAGATAATACGTTAGGCAAAACACCAAATTGATAGCGGGATAGATACTGTGCAGTGGGGTAAGATATGTAAGAACCGCTTGCTGCAAGTCTCTTCATGTAGTTTTCAGCAGCGTCAGGAATTATGTAGTCGTACACTTCATTGCGACGTGCAGAGCTAAACGGAGGAAACATATCGTCTGTGATATATGGGATTGTAGGATCATCACTAAACGGACTGGACGAAAGACCGATGCCGTATAGCGCGGAGTTAGCAATAACATTGACTGTGTTGATTACGCTCTGTGTTCCCTCTGCCAACATGTAACCCACAGGAGCAAAAATACCGTACTTCACGCCCTGTCTTCCGTACTCACTCAATATCCTAGCGTATCCGAAGGGGTCAGTGTCCAGTTGATAGTCAATGATTTCCAGACGTACTCTGTCATCCGCTAATTCGGGAAAGACACTTGACATTTCAATCATAGCCGCATTCATAGCACGCATAGCCTCTATCTTCATTGCGTCTATTTCTGCGTAGTTGTCCACACGCACGGTGAAGGTGTTATAGCCCATGAGGCGATTTGCTGTTGTGGGAGGTACCATTCCTGCAAAAGGCTGTATTGCCAGTCTACGTTCTAGATAATCCTCATCCACGCTGAGACGTGCTGTGAGTGCCTTTTTCCAAGGAATTTCTGCTTGTGTAATTTTGCCATCAGGACGCACAGTGAACGTACCGACAGCCCCGTCGGTATTAATTTGATTTATTATATCATCGTCGGTAGCGTCAGGTTTCCACGGCACTCGTGTACCATCGCGCCTGACGATACCGTTAGTTGCCCTCAAGTTTCTTATACTCGCAGGATTTTTAAAATCTATCACTTCTCTGACATCTACGATAGACTGCAGATTAGTTACATCCACGTCTATTCTAGGCTGAAGTATAGGCTTGCCCGTTATACCACTAAGGACATCTGTTTTCGTCTCAATTCCGAACGTGAATGATTTGGGTAAAAAAGGCAGTCCGAAATCATCGTATTGATTTATAGTGTCTGTCCTAAGATTTGCAGGGTCTGTAGTAAATCCTTGTGTGGATAGATACTCCTCTGTGAAAGTTTTTTTCTGGGAAGTGCGTGGTCCTAAACGATTAGTTGAAGGGTCTAACTCTTGTATCGTTGCTGGTCCACGAGGATCAGGCACATAAAAAGGCCCGAAGCTCGGCCCCGGCTTTGCTATTGTTTGCTGCATTTTTTCTACGAATGTCTTGGATTCAGCAGCGCGTTTCTCAGGAGGATCAAGTTCCATTTTTTATATACTTTTCGGTTTCATTGCTTGTTCAAAGGCTGACCACTTGGGGTCTTTTCTAGCTTCTTCGAGAGTAGAATAGTACGTGTTTGTAAATCCGGAACCGTTAAAGCTGTTCAGAAGATCGGTTCCTTGATCGGTCCCGTCTACTGCTTCTAGGAAGTTCTGCGCCTCTCGTACTCCTGTTGCGCCTCTGTCTCGCGCTCCGGGTTGACGAAGACGCATTGCAACTTGCGTTATCGCATCGTAAACAGTCGGACGGAAGCTGGCACCTGCCCTGTCTTCCAGCTTTTCGTAAGCTATAGCGGCATAAATATCCGACACGTTACCACTAGAGTATGCGCCATCTACGACTGCTATTCTGTTCATCATACGTATAACTTCATTCAGAGTGGCCTTTTCTGCCTCGGGAGTGGAAAAAGTGTCGAAGTTGAGAGCGCTAAGTATGTTCTCTACGTCTTGATCCGAGATAGTCCTGCCGCCTGTTCCGCCCTGAATGGCGGCGGCAACCTGATATGCAAGGATGAACTTGTAGTATTGACGGACTGCGAGTAATCGCTTGGATACCTGACCGACGCCCTCTACGGTCACCATCTCATTAGGATCAGCACTCATGTCCTTCAAGATACGCTGAAAGAGTCGGCCATTTCGTGCCCGTGCAGCCGTGGACGCTTCAATAGCTGCAGCACGCTCTCCGTCTGTCATGTTCTGAAAGCGTTCGGTGTTTGCCAACTGATCAGGCGCTGTTACAAAAGCTCCTACCTTTACAAATCCATTCCTCGCTGCTGCCACAATACTAGCGGCGTCTTGAGGCATTTCGCTGTAGCCATTGCCTGTTTCACCCCTAAGACGATTTGTAAAGTTTCCGGTAAGAACATCTGATGCTGTATTCAGAAGATAGATAATACCATCTCCACCCAAGACGTACCTTCCCACAGTCGAGCTGATGTCCATATCTACTCTCTGTCCCGACGTACTCAGAGTGGAATATGTGGAAAGTTTATTTCTGGCTGACTGCACTGCCTCTTTTGCAGAACCTGCTTTTGCAGCCTTTGCCTGCACGATCTTGTTAAATTCCGCACCAAATCTGTCCTCTAACAGGGTCTCAACGGTGGCACCAGAGACAGGGTATATTCTTTTCACCAAGTCCATGCCAAGCCTCGGATCATCGCCCGTGACTGACAGAAACACGTTGGCAACGGCCTGCTGAGTTTCAGTGTCTAGAGTGCGGTCCTCTACCATAGCAAACGCATCGGGCGTAATCATGCGCTTCATGGCGTCGTAGTACGTCCCTGTATAACTGTCGCCCTTTTTCAACCTTTGGGCAGGCATGTCCCGCTTGATAATAAATTCCAACGGCTTACTGAACAGCAGGTCCAAGCCTGCCAGAACAGTTTGTTGCTCAATAGGCAGCGGCTTTTCCATGCCCTCTTCATCCAGAACGGGCAGACCAAAGTCGTCTCTTTCCACAAGAATAAACGACGCAATCTCCGACTCTTTGAAATCACGATTTCGTAATGCTTGAACTACAAGCCCAAATGGCGTTTCGCCTGCTTCATTGACGGGAAGCTGTCTGCCTGCGATCACTCGAAGACGTGTTGTACCCCCGGTATTGTTCGGAATTTCGACGATATCTTCGGTGACGATTGTGTTTTGATCTCGGGCTGGAAGAGTTCTGAGGTCAATTATTTTTTGGCCTATCTTCTCTTGGATCATGTTCCTGAATATAGTGCCTACATCTTCGGGTTTGTCTGTGCCCATTGCCTCTATGAAGTCACCGTAACGAGGCAAAGCCCACTTGTTTAAGAAGTCCTCTGGAATGACTACGGGTTCGCCTCGTCTACCTGTAACATTTTCTGCAGTCCAATGGTTGATGACTTCATTTGCCAGATTCGACAGATGATTTGTAAACAACTTCTGTGTGTCGGGATTTTTAAGTCCATCCTTAAATTCTTTTGGATGACTAAGGATGCTTTGCATGCCAATTCGTGCGGCATTGCTTGAGGCAAAATCGTCAGAAGGAAATGCGAATATAATTCCTGAATTATTGTCTTTTACCGCAAATTGTTTAAGGTCCGTCAACGGATTATCGGCACCTGAACCCCCGCTTTTGCCCGAAGACTTGTCACGCTCACTCGGGAACACGAATTTATCCTGTTGGACGCCATCCTTGAAGAATGCAGTCTTATAGACACCGTTAAGATAATTTTCCATCTCCAGCTTACTTAAGTCGGCGACGGGAACGGGTTCTAAGGGAATACCCTGTTCTGCGCTGACTTGATCAGGTATCAGCACACGCTCTTCGCCAAGTTCCGTCTTGTCCTCGGCAAAAGTAGGCTTAGAAAACAAGCCCTGCTGCACGCCGTTTTCAAACAACGCCGATCCGAACTTACCAGCCTTGAAATCGGCAAATTCTTTTTCGTCTAGTTCTGTGATATTTTTCACTTTGTTTGGACCGATTAGCACCCTTTGTTCTACGATTTTGCCTTCTTCGATCTTCTCCATTTCTTGCAACTTGAACGGCTTTTCTTCCGGCTGTCCGTCCTTAAAGTATTGAACAAGCAATCCGCCACTGTAAGCAAGTCGTTTTACTTTATTCGGTGCTTGACCGTACGGGATGTTGGTGCCGTCAGGCTGCACAATCATCAAAATTCTGCTAGGATCATCCTTTTCCGAATCCGGAAACTCCATCAAGTCGAGAGCGTCACCCTTGCGGATAGTTCCGCCCCGTTCGATACGTGTCTTGTTAAATCGTACAAATGCAGATGTGCCTCTTCCCCGTTGAGTATCCCCTGTCGGACTTGTATACAGATATTCAGTTTCTTGACTCTCCTGCATGATGTTTTGCAAATCTTTGTAGTTCTCATCAATAGCGTAGGAGCCGTCTTCTTTTGTCCAGCCTATGATAGGCAGACGTGTGATTGCTTCAAGTTTAGGATTAGGCTCTATACGAGGCGTTGCAAATTTCAACCCCGTGGGAACTTGTGTTCCTGCTGGACGAACGATGGTCGTCTGTGGCGGTCTAGCTACAACTAGCGGTTCGGACAGCGTGGTGGTCAGGCTCTGCGGATTAACTCCTGTCGTACGGAACGGCATTTCATTACGTATGCCTGCAATCCGATCCCCTGTACCGACAGAGTTAGACGCGGAATCGTAATACACTGGCTCGGACTCGAAAGGCGTCTTTAATTCCTGATATGCGCCGCTGCCTATTGTCATTCCTTCGATTTTGTAGCCTCTTGAAAGCAGTCCCGGAAGGGCAGCACTGTTATTTAGAACGCCATCTTGTCTGCTTCCGTTCGGCATCATCCCGTAGTAACGAACTTGACTAGCGGCTATGGTCTCGCCTAACTTTTCGGCTGCTTCTTCTTTGACTTTCTGATTTACATATTTCGCTTGTTTGTTTGCACCATAGGCGGCACCAGCGGTGTAGAACAGTGCTGTCAGTATATCAATAGCCATTCTATTGTGTCTCCGCTTGTGGTACGTTCAAGAAGTTTTCGGCAGGTGTGGGTGTCGGGGCAGTGGTAGCCGCAATTTGTTCCTGTGCTGCCCTACCTTCCATACGTTTACGCCTGTTGATTTCTTCATTCATTGCGCGATACATGACAGGATTTCTTTGCTGCAGGATGTTAAAGAAGGTTTCGTCAGTGACTTGCTCTTCTTCTTCTTCGTTTACGAACAGTTTTGCATCAATGTCATTTTCATCAGCTATGCCCAGAAGATATATGGCAAGCGCAGGTTTAATGAGTTCGGCAACATCAGGATTAAACGTACCCTCTATGAAACCCTTGAACGCTATCTGCGATACCAGTTCCTCTACGGTTATGCCCGCAAGCATAACTTTCAGTAGGCCGTCTTTAGCTGACGGCTGATCTAATTTTGCAACGATAAAATCGATTGCATCGTCAGGATTAGCAAACTGAGGAGGACGATCCCACGGCCACCGTCCCGGCTCATTAGTCAAAGAGTGACCCGGAGGTGCAGCAAGAGGCGTCACCTTGTCGAACGATTCAGGTCCGCGTTCTACTTTTGCTTCCATCATGACTACGTTCCTTTAGCTGTCTTAGGTCGTACTTTTGCTACCGCAGCCTTACCTATAGATATATTTGTAGGCACAACTCTAGGAGCAGGAACGCCTACTGTAGCTATCGGGGATATCTTTGCTTGCACTGCTGGTCGTTGAGACAAGTCAGCAACGCGATTGTTGTTACCGAGAGGTGTCACAGATACTGCTCCCGGTGCTGCTATTCTGCCTGCTGCAGTGGATACGGGATCAATTTGACTTACCGAGGGAAGATCGCTAATATCAAGAGGGTCTTGTGCAGTGCCCCCAAAAAAAGTACGAGCGATACCCCCCGCTGTTTCACCTGCGTCTTTTGAGCTTACGCCAAAAACATCTAAGAAATTTTTAAAACTTTCAGGTGCGTACAGATCGATAGCTTTTTGTGCGCCCTTTGCAACAAGAGTCGATCCGGCCACTGCTAGTCCCATTTTTAAAAAACTCATTAGCTTAACGGCCTAAATATGTTGTCGATTGTTTTAATGACTAAGAAGTCATCGAACTTCTCGTCATACATGGATTCATTAGACGCGATTGCCATAGCCTGCATAGCGGCGTTGTGCGCCCGTGCTAAGTTGTTTTCAGATATTTGAAGATTCCACGACGCTTGATCACGATACGCTTGCCACAGATTTGCTAACGCCTGCTGATTTATACCCAAAACATTCATCACGTTTTGCTGATTAGCTGCGTTCTGTGTGGCAGTGTTAGATGTATTTATGTTTCTACGCCACTGTGCGTTACTTTGTGCAATTTGTGCGCTCATATTTGCGTTAAATTGTTCGCGAGCAGTTTGCATTTGTGAGTTGAATTGTGCCATAGCGTTTTGCTGTGACACATTATACTGTTCAATGGCTGCTTTTCTGTTTATCGTCGCAGACTCAACTTGCGTACCAAGTTCAGCAAAAAACATGTCTACCTGAGTTTGTGTTTTTGCATTGAGTTGACGGGCTGCATTTTCTTGCGCCATGTTAGTCAACAAAGTCTGTACTTTTCCCTGATAATCTATTGTGGCTGCTTGCTGTTCATTTGTCAAGTTTTGAACATCCAGCGTAAGAAAAGATTTTGCATTGTTTGCTAGGGCTTGTTGACGTGCATTGAGATTTGCCGTGTCCATTTGTGCAGAGGCCGCAGCGTTCTGCAAAGCTGCCTGTTGCTGATTAGACAAATTCTGCAACTGTATAGCTGAATATTTTTGTGCATCCTGTGCGGCAATAGGAAGACCCGATTCCATGATTGCTTGCACAGTTGCAGCAGCAGCCATGCTAGATGCCCCTAGTCCGCGTTGTTGCATGACAGAAGTAACACGTCGCACAGCCGGTGCAGCCCACGCTGGCAGAGGCTTACCCTCTTCTATGGATGAGAATAACTCTGCTATTTGATAGCGTGTTGTTGCGCGAGGGTCTAGCTCCTGTGTAGCAGCTTTTGCAAGACTTTCCTGAGACAACTGTCCCTGTGCTGCTTCCATCAATGCCCCTGTGGAGGGACCAGACTTAGCTGCAGTTAGAGTCGGTGTATCAGTAACTTGTGCAGCTTGTACTTGTGCTGCAGGAGTAGCTTCGGGTGCGGTTTGATTAAATCTGTAAGAATCAATGCTAGGAGCAGACTCAGTAGCTGTAAATTCTTCAAGTCGCCCGACTATAGGATTTACAATTTCGCCGGGTTTTACGCCTAAATTTACAGGGGTAATAGTTCTACCTGCGGGCAAATCCGTAGCTTCAACCCTACGAACCTGTTCCGCAATAAGTTCTTGTTCTAGCTCTTCTCCCTTTTTAACTCCGCTCCCTAGATCAGGGTCGTCAGCCGTTCCTTTTTGTGTTGATGTCCCGGCTCCTGTATTAGCTAATTCTGCGTCGGTCAAAAGGTTTCGAGGAGTTAATTGTGTAAATTCATCTTGACTTATCTGTACAGCCCCCGGCGGGACAGCCTCACGAGTTGCTCTGTTTTTAGCAAAACCCGTACCGTCGGGAAGACGGTAGTAATCCACCATGGTTTCTTCAAACGCCTCTGGCCCTTCTTTTCCGAACTTCGGTCGAGTCTCTTGAAAAAGTCTTCCCCCCTCGTTGATATCTGTCTTGATTTTGCCCTGCTGACCTGTTCGCTGTAGGTACTGCGAATAAGAATTTGCCAAAGCAGATGTTCTAGGCGAATTACCAAATCCATAAGGATCATCCACTACCACGGCGGCGTACGCACTGTTATAGGGATTGTCTTTTTCAAATTGCGTAAATTCATCTGAACCAAAGAACGCGTCGTCGAATCCGATTTCTTTGCCTCGGGCACGAAGTTTATCACGATCTTGTTGAGCCATCGCAGCCTGCATGGCCTCTACAGAATCGTATTCTTTGCCGTCAAATCCTATGATAGACATCGTTATCTAATTCCCATAAATACTGTGACGACCATAGCCACAACTAGAATCGTGCTACCCATAATCATCGCTTCAAGTCGCCACATGCGCTTGTCGAGGGCGTCGAGCTTCTCTTGGACAGCAGCGTATCGGATGGCGCACTCCTTCTCGTGTGCTTCGAGTTCCATCTGGGTTTTGAGTACGGGTTCCATCGCCAGCTTCATCAGTCGGCGTCAGCGATTGTCAAGTCACCGGCTGCGACCTGTTTCATTATTTCGTCATAGTGGCGGTTGTCTGGGTCTAAAGGCACGGTCATTGTTTTGCCGTCTATTGTGGCAATAACAGCCGTGTTCACATCATTATTCTGTAAGTATTTTGCGAAACTAATAGTCATGTTTTCGTTCATTTATAACTCCGCATCGGCTGTGTATCCGTACTCAACACCTTCGCCTGCTGTTAGGTTGCTTCCACCGCTTCTGCTTACAACGTGAAATCCCGTGACGCCGATAACATTTGGAGCAAATGTTGATGTTGCCTGATCTGCTCCGGTAGCCACCAACGAAACCTTATTTGCTGTGCTGTTTCTGCTGTAAATCACCATTGTCGGCGCGGCTCTCATCATCTTCACAAAAGACTTGCCAGTAATATTTCCAGTGTCCGCAGCGATGCTGGCTGGCATGTCAGCGATACTGAAACTAAGGCCGTTAAGTCCATTGCCATGCGCTTGATAATACCTCTGACACCTAGCCAACTCATCGCCAAACGACCGATGCTCAAACGGCGTGGCATTTTGACCCAATTCCATCTGCAATCCGGTGACCTTGATATCATTGTCCGTGCTGTCAAAGAATGAACCGATGCCCACAGCCCTCATGTTATCGCTAGAGGCTCGTGACTGCCATGTGTTTGCACTGTATGTGCCACCTGTGTAAGTAGACCCTGCATGGAACCAGAGAGAGATTACGAAACTGACGTTGTTATCGTCATCAAGGGTGCCAGTGGTATCCCCCGGTATTGTAATTTCGTGTCGTGTCCACGAGGTTGAAGTTGTAAATTGATTACTGTTGATACGACTGTTGTCTCTGTCGTCTAGCTCACACATAAAAGTGAAGGCTTTGTTTGTCTTCATGTAAAACGAGATTGTTATAGGTTCTGCACTAGACGTACCCTTTTTAAATCTTTGCAGGTCTTGCCCCTCAATCTTGTAGTCTATCTTTAACAACTCACCCGCAGCGATAGAAGTGTCTGCGGTGGTACAGTCGAGGTGAAAAGCGTTTGCAAAGCCCGGTAAGTCGGTGACTGCAACCTGCGCTGTTGTAAATCTACCCGCACTCGTATCACCGATAGATAGCTGCCAGCGGTCAACCGTCGTGTAACCCGGAGCAGAACCGCCCAGACCTGTAGACGAAGTCCCGCGTTGGGCCACTTTACACGCCCCATTGATCACCACATTTTTGCCCGTGATACCCCCGGCATCAGCCGAACCGGCCAAGTCTGCGAAATCTCTTGCTCGTGTCATTCGTTACTCCTTAACAGGCCATCAAGACACACGGTACAAGGTAAGTACCGTCGTCGTAAGTATGTGACTTAACGGTCGATGTGACCTTTGCAATCGTCTTACTGCGAACAATATCATCGTCCTGCGGCTTGGCAGTGCCATCACCGGCTGACATCAACAGGTCGCCTCGTGCAACTGTCGTGCCTTGAGCAATGCGGATGACCATATCGCCGGTCATTGCAAGAAAAAAGTCGTTATAATTATCGCGGTCATCCCACGCCACAAAAACGCCAGCTACGTTAATATCACCTTCTGCGTCACTTACCTTTGTGTGATTAAGCTGTTCATTATCTTCATTGTATGCGTCTACCGCAGGAGTTTTTTCGTCTCCTACTTTTGCATACACAGCGGCAGTTTTTAAGTCACCTACTTCTTTTCCGTCCGGTATTGTATCACCCTCTTTGTAACAAATGTCGGGTGTAATCATAAGGTCGTCGCCACGTTCGTAATATGTGGCTGCTTGCGCTTCGTGACTCCAGACAATCATGTCATCAAGGTTTGACATAACTGTGCCTTTGAGAATAGTAGAAGGCTTACTCCCATCTAGCAGTCTGGACCAACGTGATAAGTGACCACCGTTTAACGCAACGGTTCCACCAGAAATACTGATGGTGCCTTCCTCACTGCTGTCGCCTTGAAACGAAATCATAATTCCGTCGTTATTTACACGATTTAAGCGCAGCGGAGTATTCTGATTGGTGGTGATGCTAAGTTGGTCAGGGTCAGCGTTGAAATGAAAACCGGGAGAGCTAAAAGTTGCAGAGGTTTTTCCTATCAAAACCTCTCCATTTGATGCAATTCGCATCTTCTCAGAAATTTCACCGTCGCTGCTATTAGACGCACTATCAACATTAGTGCTTGTCCTAAATACTAATGCCCCCGGAGCATTGCCATCAGCCTCACGATGAACACCAATACTAGCCATGATACCGGCGTTATTTTCATTACGCCAATCAAGTCGCTGGTCTTGCAGCGAACCCGTCTGATTAGTTGGCACCTCAAACTCAATGCGGCCCAAGTCGGTAATCCGCATCCTCTCAGTGCCACCTGTTGAGAAACAAATCTTGTCGTTTGCACTGCTGTAGATGCCTGTGTTTGTGTCGTCACTAAATACGATAGCAGGTGCGCTTTCGGAACCGTCCGATACTGCTACTACGCCAGTTACTGTAGCGCCGGTTGATGTGGTTTCGATCTTTTTGCTGTTGTCGTGATACAGTTCGACTGCACCATCTGTTGTAAATACTGCCTTACTCTCTGAACCGGCAGCGTTTTGTATGTTGAGGTTTGTGTCAGTACGAATGTGGAGATCACCAGTACCGGCATCCGTGATAAATGAACCAGACCCGTTGTGCTGTATCTGCAAATCTAAGCCCGAACCTAGATACAATACATCGCTGTCAGCAAGTTTTATATCTCCATTGCTGTCGATGGTGGCTGTGCCTACGGTAACACCAGCATTTGCTGTGACTGCACCTGTGAGTGTGGAGGTGCCGGTAACACTCAGATTGCCGCCCACACTTAGGTTGCTGTCTACATCGCCGCTAAACACACTAAACGTATCGTAGACAACAATCTCTACTTGGTCGTTTGCAGACAGGGCAGACAGACCAGCAATCGTGTTAGCTGTGTTTGTATTGTAGTCTGTACCCGCAACGAGTGACACGCCGTTCAGTTTGACATCTACGAACTCGCCATCGTTGAAGGTAAGTGTACCACCAGTGGTCATCGTGCCAGAGATGGATGTCTCACCCCCGCTGGCAGTCAGGTAGTATCGTTGGCGTGTAGCTTGTGATGGTGTCTTACCGAGATATGGCATTATTTATTCCTCACTCTCCGGGCTTTGGATTATCTACAGGTAAAGAATCTATGTAAGTTTCATACGCCGTCTTCACATCGCTGTTCCACGCAGCGGTGCATATGGCCTGTATGGTTGTATCTTCACCAGAGATGTCTGTGTCTGCCCACGACCCACTGCTTTTATCTCGACAGGCTAGTGTGTGTCGGTGGTAGGTACGAGATATTTCCACACCGTCGTCCTTGATAATTCTAGCTTTGCGAACTTGTACGTGATTGTAAGGAGAACGAACCTCACAGTCATATTCATAGGTTTCTGTAAGTGCCATTTACTCCTCCTTACGTGAAATATGTTATTGTAAAACTGACGACAGTTGTGTCTGACATCTGCACATTCGTAATGTCATTCGCACCAATCATTGTTCGTCTCATTTCTATACTGAGAACATTCGGAGAGATACGACAATGCACGTTGTTATTAGTCAAAGAAGATAGATTGTCTGTTGAGCTACTCATATTATTTAATTCAACTGATCCGATAGACTCTAGGTTACTCGTGTTCTGACTTGCAAAGGGCATACCGTGAATTGTCATTGCGCCGGTATTAGAACCTATGTTACTTGTAGATACTCGCCCCGTCAGCGTGACCATGCGACCAATCTTGGTGTATTGACCGACTTGACTGTTATTCGTGATGCCAGAGGTAGAACCACCAATGCGAATTTCAGGCGTAAACGTGCCTTCTTCATAGTCATCTAATGTATTTGCGCTGCCGGTTCCGCCGATTGCTATCCCTGTGCCAGCAATTGTGACCAGACCAGCTTGGGTAATAAAAAATGGAGTTGAAAAGCCACCTGCCCTGTCGTCGTCACAGGTAAGGATGTTAAAGTCACCACCACTGACTTGAAGTCCCCAGAACTGGTCATCAGAGGATGCGTCTGTATCCTGCAAAAATAGTTGCGTGTTACCAGTGGACTTAAAGACAGAGGCGTTTGCGTGTGTTGATGTCGTAACATCTAGCGCCCCAGTTGTAGTTATGCCCCCGTCACAGCCAATGGTAACTACATCAGCTTGAGTGCTGCCGACGTTTGATTGAAATTTGGCAATGTTTCGTGCGGATGTACTGGTAGGGTGATATGCGGTCAGCGCAAAGTTGCTGTCGCCTGCTGTACACTCTGTTGTTAATGTTCCAACCGCTGTGCCAGTTCCAACCGCAACTTTGTCATTACCTGCATCAACGAACAACATGTTAGCGTTGCCGTTAGACTCGACACGGAAATCTGCATCTGCGCTGCTTTCATTTACAACTACAGCACCGTCGAGTTCAGTAGAACCAGAGACAGTCAGCCCGTCTGCAGTGTTAAACTTTTGTATCCCTGCACCAATGTACGGCATTAGGTAATCTCCATGATGCTCATAGTTACGCTGGCCTTGTCAGCAACAGAACAGTCAATCTGAATCTTGTCCGTTGTTTCGAGGACCACCTTGTTGCCTGAAAGAATTTCGAGAGACGAACCCACCGGAAGGGGTGCGTCTTTCAACAAGAACGTAGTCGTGTTGGTTGCAGTGCGCCCACCGCCCGATGTATCACTGACCAGCTTCACGCTCACTGTGACTTGGCTGGTATGTACGTTTGCAAGCACCATACCTAAGATGATTGTGGTGGTGCTGCCGGGACAGGTGTAAAGGTCTTCTGGCGTACCGCTAGATGCTGGCATAACGTCATGCGATACTACCTTGAATGTGTTAGCCATTTGTTATCCCTTCTCGGATATAGTATACGTCATTTATTGTTGATTGTCAAGGTCAGCCGAGTGCAATCGCAAGGGCTGTCGCCTCGTCGGCGATTACTGTGTTGAGGGCGGTGCCGTTCACTGTGATAGCGTCCGCCTCTAGGGTTCCGTCGATGTCAGCATCGCCAGAGATGTCGAGTGATGTGGCAGCAACTTCGCCTGTAACAGATACACCACCAGATGTAGTGGCAAATTTAGCACTTGCATCATGATACAATCTTGCTGCACCGTCAGCAGTAAAATCAGCAGCGAGTTCACCGTTATTTACTCTGACTTCAAAGTTATTGTTCGCACTGACTTTTAGAATGTTAGTGTCAGTTGCGATTGATCCTCTTTCAGTGCTAGTGCCACCAAAAAATTGCATCAAAGTTCCGTCACCCTGATCCCGATACACTTGCATCACAGAGTTTGTTCCTGCCTGATGCACTTCAAGAGGATTAGTAGCAACGGTCAGAAGGTTACCGTTGGTGGTATTGTGTTCTAAACTGATGTCCGTGCTAGCACCTAAGTTGAGAGCGACATTATCACCAAAGTTAATGTCTCCAGTTACACTGTCTCCACTCACAGCTACAAAGTCAGTGCTTGCTGATGTAGCGGCTGTTCCTAAGCCAAGCGAAGAACGTGCGGTAGCCCCTGACTCTGCAACAAAGTTCGATCCGTCACCTACAATAAAATTACCGTCAGTCACAGCAAGACCAGCCACATCCTGCAGTTGCGCGTCGAGTCGAGCGTTTGCAACAGTACCGGACAATTGACTGGCATCGATAGTTTTATTCGTGAGTGTTTGAGAGCCTGACAGTGTAGCCACAGTGCTGTCAATTGCAACAGTCAGAGTGTTACTTGAACCGGATGTATCGATGCCGGTGCCACCAGCAATGTCGAGAGTTTCACTGTCGAGGTCGATGCTGAGTGCGCCACCGCTGTCACCCTGAAAATCAAGGTCTTGTGCAGTTACTTGGCTGTCCACATACGCCTTGATAGCTTTGGCCGATGCGAGGGTAGTGTCCGTGCCAGCTACACTGGACAAGTCTGTGTCGAGGACGCCCGACTTGAGGTTATCCACTTCAAGATTCGACACTGTATTGTTATCAGCATCAAGTGTCTTGTTTGTTAAAGTCTTTGTGGTTGCAGCGAGATATGTGTCGAAGGTATCGACTGTGGTCTGGCGCATCGTGCCGCCGTCGTTGGTTACGATGCCGTCGCTACCCGCTACGGCTGTCGTACCCGCAGATGTACCACCATCCATTAGGTTGAGTTCTGCGGCAGTGGAAGTTACGTTTGTGCCGCCAATGTCGAGGGTTGTCATCGACACTTCGCCAGCGACAGTCAAAACGCCCGATGCGAGAGTCATCAAGTCTGTGTCGTCAGTGTGCCCGATAGTTGCGCCGTTGATGTTGACGTTGTCGATGACGGCCTGCGTGATTGCACTGTTGGTGCCAAGCGTTGCACCGTCAATAGAACCGCCATCAATGTTGGCAGTGTCCGCAGCCAAGCTGTCGATGTTGGCGGTGCCGTTTATGTGTAAGTCTTTAAACTGCTTACTCGACGAACCGAGATCGATATCGTTGTCAGTTGTCGGCTCAATCACGCCGTCCTTGAAGACAACCTGTTCTGTGGACGTACCCGATACGTCGATACTGACTTCAATCTGATTGTTCGGATTATCAACAACAACCTTGTTCTTCGGCGTAGTTTCGCCCGGATCACCAATGAGTCCGATGACCGGACCCTCTGCTGCCGTGCCATCGTGCTTGTGACCAGTTGAATTGTTGAATGCAGCTAGTACCTGATCGAATTCATTATTACTGTGTGCGGCGGTAATCGTATCGCCGTCAGAGTACGAGGACTGTCTAGTGTATCCTGCCATGTGTTATCTCCTGCCCCCCGGCGTAAATTCTAGTTGGTAACCTTTTATTGAGATGGGGGCTGCGCCTTGTGTGTCGTCTAAGCGTACGGCTACTGTAAATCCCCCGCCCTCTACGCTCTGTCGTACGAGCGGTGTGCCCGATGATCCGTACACTGCTGTGCCGTATGTTGATGCCGTCAAGCCGTAGATAGCGATTGCCGAGCCAGTGGTCAGATCGTACTCTGCGGGTTGTGGTACGTCTGCAGAGCTAAAGTCGTAACGAATACGAAACTTGGAGTTCACTGCAGCTTCGTTGTCGTAGTTCCAGATGATACGCTGCATCAGCTTGCGTATGCCAGCGTCACCCATCGTGTAGTCTGGAGAGCGATAGATAGCGTTTATATTTGTGCCATCGAACGTGTTGCCAGATTCTTGCTTGTATATGTATCCGTCGTGTCCACCGTGAAGGATTGTCTCGGTGCCGCTGATGAAGCCGGATGCACAACAGGCGGGTTTGATGCCTTTGATGTCCGCATACTCCCAGCCTATGCCACCTTCGGTGCCAGCCTTGATCACTCCGATGAGTCCGGGCTGTATAGATTCAATGCCCGTGTCCGACGGGAAGAACAGGCGATACTGTGTCTTACCCCTGATGACCAGCGACGAGATGCGGTCCGTAGTGATGTTGTCCAAGCGCGGCTGTACCTGCTTCGATACGGTGCCGAGTTCAACGTCACCAATCTTCTCTGTACCAGCAACCGTACGCAAACCATCGGGTGCGAGAAAGACGATGTCACCCGATATCTCTTGGATGCTGAAGCCGTCTACACAGCCGATCTTACGTGTGACTGGCACGACTGCAAAGTCGGAAAGACTCGAACCTGCAATCTTGAAAATAGAATCTTCGCAGAAAACAAAGAGATTTTCACGGAAAACTTTGATGCCCTTGATAATGCCGTCAACCTTGATTGACCCTGCGCCACTACCGCTTGTGAAATCATCTTCGTCAAACGGCACACTAAAGATAAGTTCCTGTGGACTTGCAGACATACCCGCATAAAATACGTGGCTTCGGAACACCTCCACAAACTTGGGGTCTGCGGGTCTGCCGCTGGCACTTACGTCTGTGATACTGCTGTTGTCAAAGACGGATGCAAGGTTCGCACCATCTACAAAAACAACTTTGTCCGTGCCATTGAAATTGAAGTTGACGAAATTATATCGTCCGGCGCTGGTGCGGCCTGAATCTATTTCTGTCCACGATCCGGTTGCGCCACCCTTAAACACCTTTGTGCCCCGTGCAGCGATGACTTGATCTTTGTAGATATGTATGCCAAGAACTTTTTCGGTGGACGCGCTAGTCTGTGGTACAATGTTTGAATTGAACTTGGCAAAGCCATTGAGGCGACGATAGCCGCCGTTGATATCCGGCTCAAAGTTTTGCAACTGGGTTGCCGCTCCCGGTGGAAGAGTGAAGGCATCCTTGTCGAGCATCAAGCCGCCGCCTAGCTTCACAACAAACGGACTGAGTAGTGAAGTATCCGGCATCAGACAGCCCTCATGTAGTCCTTACGATTGATCAGTTCGATACGCATACGCCCGAGACCATCAATATAATCCTTCAGGGCAAGCTGTGAAAACTGGACATCCGAGCGGAGCATGTGTGTGTAGTATCGGGCGCGGTTTACAATTACATCGTGAAAGCGCTCCGGTATCGAAGGAGTGTCAGTATTGGCAGACATGTCACTCACCGTCTGGTAATAATAATACCGGACTGTGTATGTGGACACATCCGGGACGGGAGACAAGCCAAGTTTTTGATCGGGCGTTTTGTAAATAAACTCAGGCAGGGCACGCGAACTCGTGTCTGGATTTGTATCAGCCTCGTTACGCCGCTCCAGATACTCGTTGAATGATAGGTACTTCAGTTTTCTTTCCGACGTTGACGCGGACTCTTGTACAGTAAAGCTGTCATAATCAACAGTCTTCGCATCCGACTCTCGGGAATATTCTGCTGTTCCTGCAGTAGTCGTAAAAGACTGACTAACAACAGTGAACGGCCACTCAACTTCAGAGTTGATGATGTCGCGCTGTGCCTTGTTGATGAAGTCTTTGACTGACGTTTGAATACCGCGTGTCGAAGAAACTGTGGTAATCTCCACCTCATTGATCTCTCGTAACACAGCATTTATGAGTTGTAAGAATGTCATCTATCGTACCTTGCGATATGCGCGGGGCTTCTTTGCTATCTTCTTCGGTTGCCTAGCAACTTGTTTACCCTTCTTCGTGGCCTTACGCTTTGCGCGAGTCGTAGCAGCGTACTCCTTCGCGGAGAGCGCCTTAATAGCTTTTTCCGGTAGATATCTCTCCCCGGTAGCTTTCGGACCTTGTGTGGACGGCTTGCCACTTTTTGTGCGCCACTTCTGCTTAGTCCACGCTGTCAAAGAGCGTTGGCTCTTCTTCTTCGGCATCTGCCATCTCCATCGTAAGCGTAGCCAGTGCGGCTAGTTTATCTTGCGCGTCACCCCACTTCGTAAGCGCCGCGTCCATCTCCTCCAGCAAACCCGGATGTTCACCGACGCCCACCGGCCTATCCATGTAAACTTGGAATACAAACTCTGCATCCGCCATCTCCGCCTGATATTTATGTTGTAGCGCTTGTATAGCCAGCTTGTGCATGTCAACCCCCAAATACACCTAGTATATCATAAAAGTGTGTATTTTGCAAGTAAATTATAGTTTGCCCTGATGGTGCATCAGTAAAAAGATAAAACCTACAAGGGTTGCCAGAAGTGCGGACGAGATCATTATGATAAGAGTCCAGTCTATCATCTTCTGACGGCGCTTGGCTGCAGCTACCTCTGCCTCTCGTCGTGCAATTCGTGCCTTTGCCTGAAAGCGTTGCCAATCACCCCACAGTCCGGGGCGTCCGGCATAAATC
>VTLG01012928.1_pt1 | contig 33384 bp, 49 predicted proteins | sample 4694571 | NCBI WGS metagenome assembly VTLG01 (sample SAMN12604809, study PRJNA352737) | marine metagenome | biome: ENVO:00000447; feature: ENVO:00000209|ENVO:00000569|ENVO:01000036; material: ENVO:00002151; isolation source: viral sequences binned using virsorter ...
CGGACGCTACTTCTAAAAGCGCATTACTTGAACCGATACCCAAGCGGCTTATCTGGCTTGCTGAACTGGCATAAGGTAAATCGCCGGTCGCTTGGGAATCAAAAACGTGAAGCCCAACCCCTTCGAATTCTGCCTTCGTTAAGCTGCAACCTTGGTCCCCGTGTTTTAATTCGTTTGCCATTTTTTATGCTCTCGCTAGAACTCCCGAGAATCCGCCACCCAACACGGAATCGCGAATAACGGTCGTCACTCTTTCTTCGAAATCGTCCATCCCTAAAATGTCGCCTTGAATCGTTATGTTGACAGTCATCCCCATTCCCTTGTTCAACGGCACGACCGCTTCCGGCCCCCGTTCTCCAATCATTGCCAAGGTGGGCTGATTAACAATCCCCCCTTTTGCCAATGTTGGAATCTCAGGTACTTGTGGAACTCCAACGCTAAAACCGCCCCAAGATCCGCCGCCCAAGAATGAAGGTTTCGGAATACTCGGGACGCTTATCTTGATTCGGTTGAACCCCCGAATAAATGTGTTAATTGCTTCGATGATTACGTTGACGGCAATCTTGATACCTGACACCAACGAATCCCAAATGCCCAATATGTTGGACTTGAATCCCTCGAATACAACCTTGATCGCCCGCGTTATATTGCTGAACTTTTCCTTTATGTTCTCCCACGCTTCCCGCCAATTGTCCTTGATAAACAAGACGGCTTTAACGAGCGGGCCGGCCGGCATTAACCAACCTAGCTTGCTAGTATAAAGTTCCTTGATCTTGGTCATTACCTTTTCGAATACTTCCTTGATCTTGGTCCAAGCCGTGTCCCATGTCTTCTTAAAGAACACGACGATTGCGTCCCAATTTTTCCAAATCAGAATAGCCGCCGCAATAGCTGCAACGATTCCAAGTATTACCGCCGTGATTGGCAGCATCGACAAACTAAGGGCACCAAAAGCGCCGGCAACAATTCCAATTCCGCCCGCCAGTAATGGCAGCGCTATTAAGATCGGACCCAAGACAAGGGCCAACCCGCCCAATACCCCAACGACTATAAATAGAACTTTTGATAACTTGGGGTGTTCCGCCGAAAATGCTATCAGGTGCCTTGTTACTTTTTCGAATAAGTTCGCCAAAGTTGTCAGCGCGGGCAGCAAAGCCTTCCCAAACTCTTGTTGCAAATCCCCCGTTCGGTTCTTCAATTGGACCATAGGGTCGGCCGCTGCTTCCGCTTGGCCGCCGAACTTCTCCATTATTGCCCCGATCACTTCCGTGGCATTTGCCCCTTTTTCTACTGAAACACCATATCGAGTTAATGCCCCCGTTTCCCCGTTAACGGCCCGAGCAACTAGGGTCGACGCGGCGCTTAAATCCATACCCCGAGCGGCCGCTAAATCTAGGACCGCCGGCAACGAAGCCATGGATTTCTCATAGTCTCCGGTCACCCCGATTAGGTTTAATAATGCGGCGCGTTGGTCTTCGTCACCAAAGTTGGTTTTATTTTGCTGCGCTGCTATTACCCGCTCGATTGATGCGGCTTGGGAATCGTAAGAAGTGCCGGCGTTCTGAAGTGCCTGGTCGAGTTGTTTTATTCCGATTGCTTCTTCTTGTGCCGACTTGACGGAAGCTGCACCCAACGCGGTAATACCGGCACCGATTGCAGTTAGTCCGACGCCGATCTTTTTGCGGTGTTTTTCAAAGGTAGCCGTCATGCGCCCGAAGGCCGTCTCGGTCTTTTTGATCCCTTGCTCGGCGTTCTTCGCGTCGGCCGTTATTCTGATTTCAACTTCATTCGCCATCGGCTTCTTCCGGTTTCCCTTCCTGAACTATCGCGATCATTCTTAAAATTTGGGCGTCTTCTTGCATAAGCTGCGAAGGTAGACACCCGTAACGCTGACAAAGTCCGTCAATCAATTCGGCTTGTACCAGTTCCCACGGTTTCTTCACTATGTTTCCGTCACCGTCGATGCCGCCGCCAACGTGGACAAAGCGCCGAATCTGTCTTCTAAAGGGTCGTCAAGTGACACCAACTTTTCGGCCCATGTGCCGACAAGTAAATTGACCAACTCGACGGGGATCTGTTTCATCCCTTCCGCGGTCGCCGGTATCGGTTCCCCTTCATCGGTTTCAAAGTTCCACGATATAAGGGCAAGATCCCCGAATAGTTCCGCCATCCGTATCGAATCGTTTTCGCTTGTCGCTTTCTGTATCTCCGAAAAATAGGCAAGGTTAACATTCAGTTTTGCCCGCGCTTCCCCGCCTTCGTAATCGGTGCCGACAAAATCAATAACCGCGATCTTGTTGGGAATCTCGAACCCTTTCTTCTTCGCTTTTACGCCGTTGACGGCTCCGGTAATTGTCATGCTATGCCCATGTTGGAACGGCACCATTTGCTAGAACCATGGGCGCTGTCCAAGTAAATTCCCCCGCCGTTGATCGGCTCAACTGGTAATCGGTGATGTTCATTTCCATCGCTAATGTCTGGCCGCTAATTGCAATCGTGACAGTCCGTTCCACGCTTGTACTACTGACCGTTTTGAGAACGTCGTGGCTCATGTTCGACGCGTCGTTAAATATCCCGTTTGCCGTGACACTTGCATCGGCAAGAGTTAGCAGGGTTTCGCGGGCGCTTTTATCCAAGCCGGTTATGTCCTGAGTATCCCGCGGCGTTGCAAAATCGATATTAGTTATGTCGTTTGAAATCGTCCTTGCCGAACCTCCTGAATCGTCAATTGCACAAGACATTCCAAGCCCTGATTCTTTCGCCATCTTATGACCTCCCTAACTGGTAAAATCTTTCCTGAATTCGGTCCGTCCATTGGTTTGGTTCAAGCTGCAAACCGTTCAACTTGTATATTGGATCCCGTTCTAGGTTCGTTAAATGTCTTCCCGCTTGCCCGTCGAAACATTCTTGCTCGGGGGAAAACCAGAAATCGATAGTTGTTTCATCCACCCAGGTTTCGACGTATTCCATTTTTGAATTCCTGATAAGTTCGATGCCCGCCATTTCCTCCGGAATATCGACGCGTCTTTTAACGTGCCACCCTAGATAGAACTTCTCGCAACCCGCCCTTTCACAAGTCGCGGGCTTAAAATGGGTTGACCGCGGCCGGACAATCCGCCACCTATCGTCCCGACTTATCACTTGCCGTAGCCCCCATAGGCCCGCCGTTCTCCGGTTGGCAAAACACCTGACGCTTCCATCCGTTGCAGCGTTTCGGCGAAGCCGGAGTGGTCGGCCATAATGGTCCGGTATTCGTTCGTGATTACCGATTGGGTTTTCGCGATCTCCGTGATGGTCGCTTCCAGTTCTTCAATGCGTTCCATCAATTTTTCGTCGGCTTCGTTCGCGTTGGCATTTACGCGGGCCGTGTCTAAGCTAACCTCGGAAACTTCATTGATAACAACGTCAAGATCGGCCCGCAAACTAAATATCCAAGACGCCATCCCGATAGCGACGACCAAGAGGGGCACAATCATTCCGGCAATCTGGACGTATTTCAATTGTTCACCCACTCGCCGCCGGTTTCCTTGTTATAAATCCGGTGCTGTCCTCTCCCGCAATTTCGGCAAAGACGTATGGCCCATTCGCCCTGCGTCCACCAATGCCACCGAAACCAACAAAATAACCGCATTACTAATTTTCACCCTCTAACAACTTGATTGATATAGCTACTCATCCCGTTCAAGGATTTTAGAGCATAAATTTACGATTCCAATAATTGCCCCGACTCCTGCCGCGCTGATGATCCCTTCGTTATCCATTAGATAACCGAACCAACTTATACCTCCCCCCAAACAAGTCACAAACAACATCCCCGCAAATATATTCGGCCGGAATCTTCGGACGAGTTCTCCGATACCTTCGATCATAACGTGACGTCATCCTCGGATGTTCCCCTTCTTGTCGTAACAATAAAGGTCGCGTTTGTAAATGTGCCCGTGGTTGTTACTCTCAGGTATCTTTCAACGGCTCCGCTAACTGTCACTCTTTCCGCGGTGGGTTCGGCACCGTCGGCGACGGCGCTAAAACTTAGAACGGTTGCCCAAGCATCGCCGCTTCCGTTGTCGCTTGATTGCTGAATTGTTACCGTCGGAGTACCTGAACCTATCGACACTATTTGCAGATAACCAACAAGACCGGCCGAAGTTGCCGCGCTATCGTCACGACTTGTCGAACTTCCCGCGCTCGAATGTGTTTCGGATCCGGCGGTTAAGTTTTCGCACCAATCCGGAGCCACACCATTTCCAACCGCGTTGACCACAAATGCAAGGCTGCCATCGGTTCCGCGGCTTCCGTCATAATTGACTTGCTTGGCATTTAACGAATAAGCGGCGTCACCAATGGATCCACCGGCGGCCCATGTGATGATCCGGTCGGTCGTTGGCAGCGTAGATAGTGCCGCGTGTTCCTGACCGGCTGCATCATTGAACCAGGAATTAATTGTTATTGTTCCGTCACTAAGCCCGTTAATTCTTTCTCGGGCGGACTTGTTTATGGCGGTAACTTCGATTTGTTCCCGAGGCGATCCGACACTATCCAAGGCGCTAACGTCGCCCGATAGGTCGTACCCGTGGACATATATTTCTTGACCAAGCCCTGAAGTTTTTGCCATTTATTCCCCCTATGCCGTGATCGGAACTTCTTCGTATATCATCATTTCAAAAGGAACGCTGACCGTTCGATATAATGCGTTGCCAACCTGAGCCATCCCAAACACCGCCGACCCCACGTTGGAATCGGTGACGTTGTCGTTTAGGTTCGCATCCGATCTTAGTTGCGTATCTATTTGGACCGCTGCATCCCATAAAGCCAACTCGACACTTTCCCGAACGTCAGCGGATTCTTGCAGCCGAAAATATGCCCGCACCATCACTTGTGTATTCGATCCGATGTTACTAAGGGAACGAAAATCCGAAGCCCTCGATAACATCCAATATGCCAATACCGGCGTTCCGGATAATGCCAACGGCTCCGCCCTAATTACCGCCGTAAATGGCGGGTCGGTTATTCCGCTTAATAATGTGTCTATCCGATCAAGCGCTCCGGCCCTTGTCACTGCATCACCTTCAAAACGTCCGGCATTATATATTTTTCGGTCAGGCTATCCTTGTTTGCTTCCAAATATTGGTGGGTCTTCTTATACATTCCATATAGCTTTTCAACCTTCGGGGCGTATTGAACGTCGGCCCCGTAGAAACCTTCGCCGGCGTCAACCACTATCACGTTATCCGATTGAACGGTTGCGCCGACCCCCCTTCTTAGCACTCGGGTGTGTGCCCCGTGTCTTTCTGCTTTTGTCGATTGCGAATATAAATGAGCCGGCGGCCCGTATAATTGGTTCTTCACCCTATTGGCCCCTTCGATTGTTGCCAGTTCTTGCAGCCCGTGGTTGACTAGCTGATATATCTCAGACGGCAAATTAGGGTTGAATAAAGGCCCTTCGAACGTAAAACCGACCCCAAGTTTATCCGGCATTAAAACACCACCGCGTTTGTCGTTCCTGTAGCCCTGAAGTCATCTAGCGTGTGAAGGACGGACCCCATCTCCGCGGAGTTGGTAGTGATCGCCATGTCACCGCCCCCGATAGTACCTCCGGAACCCAGGTCACGATTTCTAAAAAACAACTTTGCAATATCAAGACAAGCCTGAACAACGAGCGGCGGATAATCGAACTTGTAAGCCGCCGCGCCTCCGCTATGGGTTGCCGCGGTTGTTCCATTAACCCCCCGCTCAACTGTCAGCGTGTTGCCAGATATTGAAGTTATATACATTTGCTCCGCATCAATTAAGATCGCCTGAGCCGGCCCAAAATCCGCAGCCGAAGTAACCGAAACGCTTGTGCTAGTTGTCGAAGCTATAGCGTCGGCGGTTGTCACTTGGATTGTGTCGGCGGTATATCCCCAAGACCCGAGAATTGTGAATGTTTGCTGCCCACTATCCAACGTCTTCGCGGTATCTTGGTTCAACTTGAAAGACGTTTTCGGCGTCTTGTTATATGGCATAAGAAAATAGTCGTTTCCGTATCCCTCGGTTAACACCTCGGAGGTCGCCCGATCGGTTGCCCCGTATGCGGTGACGGTGGTTGTTGAAACAAGCCAACCGTCAAGCGGGATAACTGGTGCCAAACTTTCCGTCGTTGCTATTGCGTCGCGACCGTCAAGAACTCCATATTGGGGCGACTGTAAAAGGGTTCCGCGCCCTATGTCATACGTTCGCGTTTCCGTGATTGGCCCGAATGTTCCGCCGTCCGTATATTGGTCGATAAGTTGGGAAGCCGCTTCGAGTATCAACCGAATAGCGCCGGCGTCGGCGCTCCAACCACTCGCGTAACTAGTGCCCGCGAGATAGTCGCGGAGTTTATCACCGTCGGCGTATGTGTGACGGGTCGCCACTATTTATTTTCCTCCGTTGCTTGCGATTTATCTTCTTCAACGGCTTCATCCTTGGATCCTTCCAAGGCTTCGAAGCAATCCGGATATTTTTTTAGAACATCGGCCTTGATTGTATATTCGTTCCCCGCTTCGTAATGTTCTCCGGTTGCCCCAAAAGTAATCGATCTAAAACACATTGCTCTTGGCATTTGTGCCCCCTATATCATGGGCGCGGGGTTTGCCCCCGCGCCCTTTGGATACCTGTTTATGCCGCCCTGAGAATCTTGAACGCTGCGGATAAACCTACCTGACCGTCACCCCGTCGGGTCGCGAAAAATCCGACTTGATCATTTTCCATGTATAACGAATCGTTCCGGCGGATTGTAAATCCGACACGGTCGAATATGTAGTACTTTTTCATGTCGCCAAATATGGCGCATTTCTCGGTGCTTGTAATAGTAGTTCCGAGTCCACTTGCCACATCCGTCACGGTGTTTCGCTTCCCCATGATAAAGTCCGAAGGTGCCGCCGTAAGGCTCGGAATCTGGTGAACTCCCGCGGCGGTGATCGCGATGGAAGTTACCAACGCCGCGATCGGTGACCGCATGATCCAACTAGCGTTGGCGCGGTGTTGGGCGTTCAACTCATAATACCCGCCGATAAGATCGGCCCCGACTATGCTTGTCGCGTTTGCCATCGTATAGAATGCGACGTCCCCATCGGACATAATCCCCGCGTATTGCGTCGTGTCGTTTCCGCTAATAATCCCGATGTCTTCGTATTGCCCCGCGGCTTCTTGGAATATTTGAGCAAGCAAGGCCGGCAAGTTTACCGCGCTGTCATCCAATAGTTCCCGCGTTACCTTGCAGAGTCCCCCGCTTTTTTCAACGCTGAAAGCAACCTGACCAACGGTCGGAGTTTGGTCACTGAATGCGGCCTCCTCTGCTATTGGCCCCCATGTTGCACTTGCAAGCGTTGGGATATAACCGTCTTTGCTTGCAACCCTTATCACGTTGCAAAGCGGGCGGAGTAAACCCCCAGGAACTCCCGTGTCATGTATAACTTGGTTGATAAATTCTTCGGGAACAAAAAATCCGCCCTCGACATCCGTATCTTCTTGCATGGCTTTTTGTTCGTCCGGAGTCGACTTTGCCATCCATGCCGCATCGTTCGGACTGCGTAACCATTTCTCAAAAGTGTCCTTTTGAAATTGGGCTTGTTCTTTCAAGTTGGATCCCATTTGTTCTTGGACCCACATAGGTTGGGCACAAGGGGGTAAATGATCGATCCATGTCATCGGCTTGTAATCGCTTTTGATACTGGCCGTTCGGTCGGCGGGATCATAAAGCGCGGCATCCTGAGATGCTATCGGAACCAAATTGGTTGGTTGGTTGTATTCACCTTTTAGCCGTTTGATTTCACTTGCGGCCGCGTCCAACTGGTTCGCTTGGTCCGTCTTTGCAACCGCGTCTTCAACTAATCGGGTCGCGGTTTCGGCGTTCCCGTTCTGGACTTCGGTGTCCGCTTGAATCAATAAGACTTCGGCTTCTTGTCTCATTTGGTCGGTATTCAATTTCGACTCCTTCTATGCTGCGTGTTTTCTATGATTGGATAACTTGGCTTTAGCTATGGCGATCTGTAACTGTAACGTGGCCGCGGCGGAATCTTCTTCCGTGGCGGGGGCGTCTTCTATTACGTCGTCAATTGTCGCTTCACTTATTGCGGGTGCCAGTTGCTCAGGTTCACTTTCGTCGTCACTTTTGGCGGCGATCGTCATCGTGGAAGGAGAAGCCCCGCTAATCACGGACGATAATTCCTTCCAATCTAGGTTTAAAATTCGGCGGATTGGTTGGCCGCTTTTATCCTTTTCATAAACAACGGAGTCGGTACTTGGAATATTGAACCCGACGCTCCATTGCCTGACATAGTTACCGGCGATATTAGAAAACGCGTCGCGGCCGGCCTGAGTATCTAGGTTCATTTGAATCCTAGCGAGTAACCGGTGTTCCGGTGATTCGAGTTCTTCGGCCCTTGCGTATAACACCTTGCCAATAATGGCGGATTGATCGTGCCCTTGTAGGACCGGAATTGGTAGGTTGTTTTTTATGCTGCTATTGAACGCGGCCGGATCTATAATGTCGCGATCGTGATCCATGACTCCCATGGTATTCACGTATGCTTCCACCATTCCTTCTTCCCCGCCCACTAACTTGATCTCGCTCATTTGGATCTTGTATTCGTTAACACTCATTAGAAGGATTCCTCCGGCGCATAATTTCTTGGCATTGGTTCCCAATTCAATGTTCCGTTCGGATGGTCTTCCACTTGCATCGCAGTTTCCAAACGGTAGATTTGGCCGTGTCGTTGTTCGCACGTTCTACCGTCGGCGGGGTCGATGTAGTTGTCGTTGGGGTCCCCGTCTATATCGTCGGCCCTTACATAGCTGAACCCCTGGTCTTGGTAAAAGCCAATCGAGGTCTGGTTTTGTGATCTCATGATTTCAGTTCTGGCAATTAAACGAGATCGCGCTTCGGTTTCGGTCAGGATCCTTCGCAACCCTTGGAAGTTATCGGCCGGTACACCGTCGGCTAGTTGTTGGATTGAATAACCGTTCCGCAGCGCTTCGGTGACTGCTCTTCTTATTATGGTATCGGTTGTTCTATGTATCATCCTTGCCCGAGTCGGAGCCGAAGTCAGAAGGTTACTTACACTCCGGAGCCGTTCGGACCATTCCAGGGTGCCCGCTAACCCGTTCTCGTTGATTGCCGAAAATGTACGGCGGGATACGTCCACCATAGCTTCACGCAATATACCGGCCAACCGGTTGGCTTCCCCTTCTGGTATCAACCCGTCGGCTTCGATCGGTAAATCCTTGATTTCGATATCCCTCTGCATATAGCGACCGAGAATACCGTCGACACGTTGGCGAAGACCATTAAAATAACCCTTTATTTTAGGGGCCAAGTTATCGGTTTCCTTTTCGCGGTCTTCGAGCAATTGACGCCGAAGCCGCCCCCCGCCCGACGCTATCCTCGGAGCCTTCAAAGCCATGGCGACCTTCATTTCCTCGATCGCGATTGCATCCTCTACACCACCGCCGATCGCCACTGGCTCCGAATCGCCTTCTCCTATTTCGAAGGTCGAAGCATTGACCCTCCTGACATCGCCACCTTCCAACGAGTCAAACCCGAGCATTGTTCTTGATTCGTTCAAGGTTAAAATGCCACCGGTAAACATTCCTAGTATTCTTGTTGCTTCACTCGCCCTATCATCCAACGAAGCCCGCATCGCCGCCCAATCCACTTGGATTTGTTCGGGTCCGTTGTACTCCGATGCGACGTTGTAGTTCAGGTGGCTTAAAATCTTGTTCACCATGGGTTCCAACTTTTCACTATGGAACGCCATTCTTGCTTCTTTATAGTTGGAATAAGTTGACCGTTGCAGCCCGACATTGGCACCAACCAGAATTGCCGGAACGCCAAAAACGGCGCAAATTCTCGACTCCGTTAGATCGTGTAAATCACGCATCGCCATGTCTTTTGGTGCCGAAGCCATCGGAACATAATCGGCGTCTTCATCCATAACCGCGATGCGGTGCATATTATTCTTTCCGCCGAACTGCCACCGCCACCGGTTCCTGATTAGCGACGCTTCTTCTGGACTATTTATTCTTCTCTTGACCTTTAACAGTCCGGAAGGAACCCCCGCGTTTTGAAAATAGTTTTTCGAGAAGTCCGTCATATTGGTATCTAGGTTGACGGCCTTGGCAAGTGTTTGCAGCGGTGACAATCCATACAAATCACCGGACGGATTTGGCAACGACATATGGCACATATCTTCGACTTCGATTCTTCTTTCAACCCCGTCTACGTCGTAAAGGTATCCCTCGGCCCCATAAGGACCAGGAATTATTTTAATTCGATCGGGTCTTAGCAAAAGAAGTTCAACTATCTGGCGGCCGCGGCCCCTGACCTTGTAGGTATAGACGTTGCCGGAGGTATGGAGATAGGTGACGAATTGTTCGACAAAGGAAAACCAATCACTGTTCTGGTTTGGTCTTTCAAGAAGTTCGGCAAGGGGGCCGCGGTCAATTTCGACGGTGCCCCCGTCAACAACTGGCGCTTCGACAAAGTATCTTGCCGCCGCTGCTCCGACTGCTATCTTCTGGATGCAAGCGTTGACGATCTCGCTTTTGGCATAGCCCTCGCGGGCCAGATTAGCAAAAGAAACGTCGGGGTTTGCAGCGTTGCCGATGTCCGTATTTAACGGGATCGTGGTTCCAATATCGGTCTCAGGTGCCTTGGTAACACTGAAGAAGTTATTCCAAAAAGCCAAAGGGCAACCTCCGCCGCCACCGCACAAGGTGTGATTCTTGGAATTTCACTAGAATGAAATACTATCATTCTGGTAATTATGGAGTCAATCACCCTGCTTATAAGTCGGGCACCCGCTGAACCCTTGGAAGATCAGGTGCCCTCCGGTAAACAAATAGGAGATCCGCCGGCCGTCTATATCGGCAACGAAGGTAACATCCGGATAACTTAGGGCGCGGCGCTTGGCCCAATAACGGGCCCTGATATATCTGGCCCGTTTAGAGGTTTGGGCGTGGCCGTCTTTTTTCTTCTTCAAACTGTAAGGCCAAACCAACTACGACATTAGCAATCGCCAACATTGATATGTTCACCACGGTGCCCTTCTCCTTCCCTCCGGATAACCTTGTTTCGGCCATATTCAACAAGTCTTGGGAAACCCTGAGATGGTCCCGTGTGGACCTTCTTGCCGTAAATGTTCTCATTACCACACACCAAGACCTGGGCCTTGCCATCCGTAGCACATCGCCAATGCGTCGGCGTCGTCCGGACTTCCGCCCGTTGATCTCTTTTTGTATTCTTCCTTGGATTCAAGTTTAATCCGCCGGTCGCCTTGTATCGTAAACCGGCGGCTGCTAAGTTGGCTTATAACCGAGGGGTTGTCGTCTATGTCTATGTTCCCTTCTCGGAACGCTTCCCCAAGTTCCATCCATGCTTCCGCCATCCGGTTAACATACCTGTCCGAACGGGTCGCTTTTTCGCCTCCGTTAAATGCGACTATTCGGACTTCACCGTTGCGCGGTTGTTCTTCGTTTAGCCGGTCCGTAACTCCGCCCCCCAATCCGGTGTCGTCAACAATTATCGTATCCACCTCGGGGTCGTCTTCCGCCATAATCTTTAGACGACCCGCGACTTCCTGAGTATCGCGGCCTTGGGTTCTCCAAACTAGCCGGCAAACTGGACCCTGCCTTCGATATACCACGGTCCTATCCGCGCCAAACCTAGCAACGTCACAAGCCAAGATCGCCGGCCCAACTGGTTCAAGTTCGCGGTCAACCGCGTCCACTAAACGCGCCCTCGGAACAATTGCGTCGTCCAAGTTGTCAGGAAACCTTCCGAGAACACTCGCGATATACATCGCCGAATCTTCGCCCCATTCTTGTTTCCGTTCTGCTACTTGTTGGGCATTAACGACCCCAGGAATTATATCTTCTCCGGTTATTATGTTCGGGGTGTCATATGCTGAGATCTCTATCCCCTTGTATAGTTCGGAGCCACCGTGGAACGCTTCAAAGAATTCACCGCCCGAAGCAAAAGCGTTGCCCGTTAATAACATCCGGCTCGGGTTTAATCTCTTAACCGCTTCGATGTGATCTTGATCCACGTTGTGCGCTTCGGTAACAATCACTAACAAGTTGGGCGAATGAAATCCTTGCAGGTTCATATCGTTGTCAGTTGATAAGCCGATCGCATAGTGCCGGTCGTCGGTTTCCCATCGTGCCGTTTGTTTCATGTAGCCGCCCAACGGAAACCGAGATTCACGGAACGCGCTGCGGGCTTCCTTCCAAACAATGTCAGACACCTGACGATGGGTCGGCCCGACTACAACCGTGATCGCCGGATAATATACCGACTGCCACCAGAGCATAATCCGTCCCGACATCCAATCCTTGCCGGATCCGTTGCAGCCAACAACCGCAACCCTCCGGTGATCCCTAACTGCTTCGATTATCTGAAGTTGCTTCTCATAAGGGTCGCAGCCCAATACAAAACGCAAAAAGAACGACGGATCTTGCTGCGCTTCGCCAATGATTATTTCGGCGTTAGTTTTCGCTACCATTCCCCGCACCTATACTTGCTTCTTTTGCTAGTTCTGCAAACGTGATACCGCCGTTGTTTATTTGGACGTTTTGTTGCAATTGGATTAATGACTTTTCCGGAACAAGCCCACCGATATAATCAATTTGCCGCAATATCTTAAGACACACTCCGGTCGCCCGTTCCGCCGTTTCAGTATCGGCCCCAAGTGCCTGATTCCACCAACGCAATAGCAGCCGATCATACCGCGCCCGCTGCAAGTTATATTCTTCTTGGACCGCTTCGCCGTCGTCTTGGCGGACTTCTTTCAATCGCTTCCTGATATCGTTATGGGCTTGGGTCCGAGAAACTCCCAACTGTGCGGCAATCTGCTCAGTTGTCGCTCCGCCCATCTTCAACTGGATGGCTTGGTGTCGCCGGTCTTCTGCTACGATTTGTTTCGCGTTATTTAAAGCCACGATATATTCACTCCAAATCTTTCACCATATTTGGTTCCAATCCTAGCGTCGCCAACCGTTCGATCGCAACGGCTAAATACTTCGGGTCGATCTCCATCCCGTATCCGGTTTTCCCGCATTGTTCCACCGCAATCATAGTCGAGCCTGAACCAAGGAACGGATCATAAACACTTTGCGCCGCGTCGGTTATATCGAGAACACTTCGCAATAGTTCCACCGGTTTCTCGGTCGGGTGATTGGGGTTGCCACTTCTGGAACAATAGACCACGTTGCCCTGAGCCTTGTGCGGGTCGAACTTTACCGTTGACCGACACGCGAACATTATAATTTCGTGTTGGCTTCTCCAACCCATTCCCATACCTGGGTGCCCTTTATCCCAAACAATCATTTGCCGGACACCGAAACCGGAGGCTTCCATTACATCGAAAAGGTTGACCCACATCCGCCAATCGGTAAAAACATATGCGCCTTGGCACATCGTTTCCCCGACGGCCCTTTTAATTAGTGCCATATATCCGCGGGTTGATAACCGGTCGTTTGCCACGAACGGATGCAACTGTTCTCCGTTGGGGCCATGTCTGACGGTCCCAATACTACCGGCCGCGCGACCGGCTTCCTGAAAACCACCTGAAGAATAAGGCGGATCCGTGAGAATAAAGTCCGGAATTATGTCACCGAATAAAATCGCCTTATCTTCGGGGCTTGTGCAATCGCCGCACATTATCCGGTGTTTCCCAAGCTGCCAGACTTGGCCGCGCTTGGTGCCCCATTTGATCAATAATTCTTCGGCTTGATCTATTTCCCACTCCGGTGCGTCGGTCGATAATGGCTTTTTCGCCAAATCTGGCAATGGCTCCGTTTCACCGTTTGCCAACGCTTCGAGCATATCCCCGACTGCTTTGTCTTCGAACTCGATACCTTGCAGCAAATCAAGAAGTTGGTCCGTATCTGCTTGGGCCATCATAGCTAACGGATCAACCGTTAATAACAACTTGTCGGCTTCTTCCTGATTTACATCAACGACCAATACTGGCACCTCTTGATCTCCAACGACGTCCCGCCGAAGGTGTCCGTCGATAAGTTCCAAACCGTCAGGTGTTTCTCTCGCAATCATTGCATCGGCGAACCCAATCTCTTGTAAGACGCCCCGCATTGCTGCAACTTGTGCCGGTGGATGTAGCCGCCAATTCTTCGGGTTTGCCAGTAACTCCGAAGCCGGCACCCGCCTGAGTTCTTTTACCCGATCCCGCATTGTCATATCTTCCCCCCTATTGGACCTTGATTGGAGTCTCAACAATATTGTCGGTTATAAATGCCGCCTTGGTCGTACTATTTACGACAAAACTGGCGGAGTCGATGCCCGTTCCGGCTCCAAATTTCGAGGTGTTATCAATCGTAAGGGAACCAGCTTTAATAAACGCTAACGTGGTCGCGCCCGTGTGACATGAAATGTTTGTCATCGACAAGGTGCCCACGGTTGCAGATCCGGCCAAGGTTATGACAATTTTATCAACCACGGCGTCCTTTGCTTCGAACCTGCCGGCGCCCCTGGTACTTGTAATTTGTAAATCTGGAATCGTATTATCGAGACTAGCTTCCATCGTCGACCCATCCGCATATGGTGCGAGTGTTAAATTTGACGCTTCAACGGTCGCCATATCAAATGTCGGACTAGACACTCCCGTCAAGGTAAAGTTATCAACTTGTAGAAACCCACTGGTTCCGCTTGCCCGTTCAATCTGTATACAGTGGTCAAGGCTTGCCTTCCCAAGTTGGATGTTTTCAAGATTTAACGAGGACAAACGAACCCCGTCGATCAGGTTGATTTTTAATGTTTGGCTAGGTTCCAACGGTGTATCAATGTCCGGCTCCAACCGTGTGCCGATTTCATTTGGCAGCGCGTAAGCTGCGCCGGCTTCGGGCCATAATATCTCGTTGGTAGTAGTTGCATGGGTGATAAATATAGTTAAGCCGAAACCAAGCCCGACAAAAGCTAACATTCCAAAGGCGGCCCGACTTCCGCCGATTCTAAATGCCTTCCACGGCGTCGGAATCCTGAAAGGGCCGATTAGTTTTAAACCAGGTAAATATTTTGGAAAACGAATACTATTTATCGTTATTGTTTTGGGTCCGAGTTTTAATTTCATTTTTTATCCTCCCCGCCCTTCTCTCCGCTTGACCACTTGGCGACAATTGCGCCGACTATAGCGGCCACTGGATTTGAAAAGATACTTAGAACCAGTAACCAATCCCGCAAAAATGGGGCCGACTCTTGGGGCGAACTTGTCGTCTTCCATACGAGGATTATTCCAAGAATTGTGAAAGCCCCCAAAAGAGGCACCGTGACGACTAGCGCGAGAAAATGATCGGCTGACAAAACCGTCGTTGTTTTCAGTTTAAGTTCGGCTATTTCCTCCCTAGCTTTTAGCAATTCCGCCCGTATTTCGGATTCGTTATCCATGGTCGATTAATGCTGGATTTATCTTGTCGCATTTAAGCCCCGTTGCCGTCGTAATGTATCCGCCGATGGCGGCCCCAATTTCGGCCAGTTGTTCCGGAGACATATATGGCACCGGTTCATCTACTAGCGCCGAAGTAACAAGATCGACACGAAACTTCGTTTTCGTCTTGTGCCCGACGACCCTGAGCGTGACCACCTTGATATCCGGCATTGCGCCCAAGCTGAAAAACTGCATACCATCCAACCAACAAAACACGATCTCCATCATGTCAGGTGGCTTGGTATTGAACCCGTAACCTTGGGGTTCTGGTATCGATTGTCTTTCTGTTTCAATCGTCATCAACCATCCTGATTACCTTGATAATTGTCTTCGGATCCTTCGGCGATTCGAAGTAGCAATAACGCGGGGTGTAATCTCGGACGGTATCATCCGCCAAGATTTGCTCACGAACTAGAACGTCGATAATCGGCTTCGTGGAAGCTATGAGATTATCCCAATCGCGCCGGCGTTTATCTGGCAAACCCCAAGCAACCTCGACGATTGGCTTTTCAACGTGATAACAATCTTCCGGTTTTACGATCCGCCCTTCCCTTAACAGGATTGAAACGTCGTCATGTAGTGCGCGGATAACGGCGGCTTTTTCTCGAAAGTTCACCCGCGCGTTCGGGCTGCACTCCCGCGGCGGTAAATCTGGATATATAAACGTCACCACGATTTGCTCGATTTGCTTCGGCGATTTTATGGATTTATCCTTAAAATATCGCATTGTCATAAATGGCCCCATTGTTGGGCCATCGCAGCGGCAACCCCTGGCAAGGTTCGGCTGCGTTCCCGCCATCGTTCCGCGCTTGGTGGCAATTTGTGAATACGATCACTCCGGCCCCATCCCATCTTTGTTGCCAGTAAGGGCGGCACATTTTTAAGCCACAAACACGTCGCTTTGGTTTCCCCTTCGCCGAACCACCATGGCTGGTATATCTGGTCGGGTTTCCTGAATGTTGAACTCATAATCCCGATCGGGTTCTCGATCGCAATGTGTGGAATTGCCGCACCATATAAATCCAGAAAGAACTTGACCGCATCTTCTTGTTGCGTCCTCCGATCTTTCCACCACCTTGCACCCGACACCGACAAGAACTGGCAAGGCGGGTGCGCGATCATTAAATCCCAATCCCGCGAAACAACGTCGAATATGTCGCCCTGATAATGTGGGCCGGTTTGTTCGGTTGGTAACAAGTCACAAGACATCGCCGTGTGTCCCGCCGCGATAAACGCGTCCCGCACTATTCCGCTAAATTCACACGCCACCAACACCTTCAAAAGATCGGCCCCGTTCTAACCGGCGGAGTTGATAACCATGATTCCGCCGGTTCTAATTTTTGCGGATCCCCTGAGAACGAAAAATCGATATAATTATCGTGTTCTTTCTCGGCATTACACTTGGCACAAATGCCCAAACTTTTCCGACTCGTTGCGGGTTCGATAATCCAATGGTGAACGCATCCTTCTTGTTCAGGTTGTTTTCGGGTCTTCCCTTGCCGCCCCCATCTTTGAATCTGGCAGCGACGACAAAGACGGATCGCGCTGCGTTTTGACCCGCTAGAATACATGGCCCACCGTTCTTCATCACAAGCGGGGCATTTTGACCAAATATATTTATGGGCTTTTCCCAACCCGATTTCACTACCTTTTACGATAGCGCCGATTGAATAGGTCGTTGTTTCGGTCAACCTCCAGTTCATGTCGTTCTCCTGTAATCCTTGGCCGTACAAACTACAACGGACGCGGTTCCTTCTTCTGGATTTGTTGCGAACAAGCGCGAAGCCAACCGCATCCCTAGGTTGTTCTCCATCGTTTGGTCGTCAAGGTTTGTCGCCACCACGGTCCATCCGGCCGTTTCGATTCTTTTATCTATCAACGTGGTCAGCTTTTCCTGCACCCAAGTCGACGGCTTTTCGTATCCTATGTCGTCAATAATCAATAAATTTTGAGAGTTATACCAAGCCAACAAGTCATGGACGTCACCGTCTTCCGGATCATGTGCCCAATCGGTTCGCGCCCTATCCGCCGAATATGTATGCCTTAACCGTTCAAGAAACCTAGCAGCCACGTCGTATCGAACTGTTCTCTTTTGTTCCAGTGCCGCCCGCCCGATAGATTCCAATATGTGCGACTTTCCGCACCCAGGATTTCCGACCATAACCAACAACCGCGGCCCTTCCCGCCGGATAAATCTTCCGGCGGCTTCGATCATGGTTTCCGTTCCTTCCCTCTTGATAAAATTGGCAAAAGTCCGAGGCCCGTTCGGGCCGGCGGGCAATCCGGCTTCTTGTTCCCTGAGTTCGGAATCCCGCCTTGCTAGTTCTTCCCGACTATTGCAGCGGCACCGCGCCGCCGACAATGAACCGACTTGGGAATCCCGATCGATCAGGATCCTTCGAACGTCGGGATGGGTGATATCGAAGTATCCGCAAACGGGGCACTGGCTTTCGTCTGGTAACGCTTCCCCCGCGGAACGGATTCTCTGGAATTCGTCTGCTAATGTCGTCATCATTTTTCAACACCTCCGGCTGTTCTTTGTTCGATCTCGTTGGCAAAAGCCGTCATATCTATCCGGCCGTTGCTAACGGATTTGTTTTGCGGTGCCCCCTGAGTATTCGACCGGAATGCCGTGTCCAAGTTGTCCGAAACTTTACGGCGGCACCAGTTCTGAAAGACCCGCCAAGTCACCCGCTTTTTGTCCGTGGCATATGGATGGGCCGCGAGTTCGTATGCGATATCCGTGGCGATCGTTTCGCTAACCCCGCTTTCAAGCCGCCACGCTTCCGCGTGTTCAAACCCGCATTTGAAATTGTCAATTTCTTGTAAGACTTTGAACCACGTCGGGATAACTAACGGTTCTAATAACGGTTCTGAACGGTTATTAACGGTTACTCGTTTCTGAGTTGTCACATTTTCTGCATCTTCTGTCAGATTTTCGGTAATTTCTGTCAGATTTTCGGCGCATGATTTGTCACTATTTAGGGTTCCGCCAAATTCGTCATCTCCGTTGGGGTCGTCTTGGAAAACCTGACAATCTGACACATTTTCTTCCGCCGTATATTCCGTGATCCGGTAGCGGTTGGTCCGGTGCCGGCCGCGGTTTCTTTCCACCATAACTTCGCCCGATGCTTCGAGTTCTTGGATTAAACGGTGGACGGCCCTCTGGGATAATCTTGTCTTTTCGGCTAGATAAGCGGTCCCGACTATCGCGATCCGCGTTTCTTCCCTGGCGTTATCCGCTAGAGCCAAAAGTAATAAACGAGCCGACCCCCTTGTCTTGGAATACTTCCAAACGTCGGCGCTTATATAAACACTCATAAATCACCCACTCCCCATATCCCTTTTGGTTCCGTTGCTAGAGATTGACCTTCCAATCCAACAACCATTTAGGCGGCCAAGGAACCGCCGGCGATTTTTCTCTAGCTTGTTCTTCTCTTAGTGCCCCTTCGATCCTGAGTTGGTACTTCGATTTTATAAACCCGCCGGAACAATCTTCCGGCGTGATTTTTGGCGTCATCATATAAACCTCTGGTATCTTTTATTAATCTGTAAAAAAACCAAAACGACCACGCGGCCGTCAACCAGGTAACAAGGGCAAGGGCCATGAAGACAATAAGAAAACCTTTTAACATCTTGCGCTTCATGGCCCTGACTCCTTAAGACCTTTCTTCTTCAATGATTTGGCAAATGCACCCGTCCGGCTTGGGCGCGAAAAAACCACATTCTTTGCAGTAATTGCGGCTCGGAAGACCGGCCGCTATCAACTGTTTGCAGCGCTTGCAAAAATACCCCGTGAAATCTTCACACGCCGGATAATGTTCCAAGTAAGTCGGGTTTACAAATGGGAATTTCATTCGGTCAAACATCTCAGAAGGCCGCCTGTTCTTCGATTGGTTGGTTCGGCTTGAACCAAGGTTCGTCCATATCCCAAACGCAAAGCCCGCCCTTGACGTTATGCGCCCAAGACCCGTCACTCATTGGTTGGAAATTGACCCCTTCGTGCCTCGGGCACGTTCCTATATTTTTGTTAGTTGTAGGCTCAGGCGCTTCTCCGGTAACCTGTTCGCGGGGTCGCGGGTCCACTTGGTTTACTTCCCAATAGAAACGATCACGAACCCACCGGAAATGCTCAAGTGGGTCGGTTCCTTCCGGACACGGAAAAATCCCCGCGGCTATGTGAGAGTTGGCCCAATTGCCACAAGCGCCGACGGCCAACGGGTTGAACTCCGGCGAACTCCCGCCGGATCCGTTGGAAGTTATTTCGTATTGGTCGCCTTGGTCGCCTTGTTTTTCTTCTTCCTTGATTTCGCCGAACCGGACAATTTTCCAGTTCCACATCCACAATCGCCGACCGTCGAAGGGAACGCCACCATTTCTTGTATCGTTCTTTATCTTCCCGCGGTATATAACAACGTCATAAGTTCCCGCGGCTTCGTTTGCATTTTCCCGCCAAGGGGCTTCATATTGGTAACAGTAAATAACGTCACCGTATGTATTCGCTTGCGGGGTCCACGGCCAACGGCAGCTAATCTTCCATTGGAGAACCCCGTTTTTATCGGTATCCGATACAACGGATTTGACTTCCATTTGTGCGCCGCGTTGAACGGCTTCATATGAAACCATTATTCACCCCCCGCCGAATATGGTCGGAGGAAGATTTCGTGATCGTTCCGGACTCCGAGTTCGAGGGCGTAGTCGTATTGGACCTGTGCCGCCCTGATAAGTCGGAGCAACGCGTCGGCCTGATTATCAAAGAATTTTGGATCCTCGTTCCCTTTTGCGGAATGTTCTATCCATTCTTCGAACCGGCTATCCACAAGAAGCCGGTTCAGTTTGTAATTTTTTTCGAGCGCCGGTGTTTCCATGTTCGTTAGAACTGGATCCCGCTCGAAGGTTAAGGTAGGCATCATATTATGTCTCCTGATTTTTCTTCCTTTTCCCCGCGTCCGGCGGGGTCGTTTATAGGTATTGTTTTCCATTATGTTCGAGTGCTAAAATCAGAAGTGCGTAACGCGTCATCAACGTATCGCAACCTCTGGAAAAATGACCGCTCCTGATTTGGGGCGGTTATTTGTTTCATGGGCACTTCTCCTTCTCTCTTGAATTTCTTGGCAGCGGCAATATGCGGGCAATTGTTCTGTAGGCAATCTTCGCATTCCCACCTTTGGCCGACTTCGTAAAACCAGACCACGGTGTCCCAAGGCTTATCGTTGACCCTGTATGTTCCCTCGATCGGGCTTGTTACTTCCCAGTTAAACATTTGCCATCTCGGGTTCTTGATCCGGAAATAGCTGCCACAATGATTTACGCATTGCGCTTCGGCTAACTCGGAAAATAGGTTGTCGCCTGGTTCCGTCGTCGTTGTATAACTGGATATAGGTGCCCCAATCGCACCCTTGGCGGATTTTGCTCCGTATCGTGTTCTCCGACATTTTCAAAATATCGGCCGCTTCCGACACGGTTAAAATGTCGCCGGTAATGTCACCGTTCATCTCTTTCTCCTTTCACTGAAATAAATTGATTCTGGTGGTATTATACTCACTAATCTCAGTGTTCTCAAGTGTTAACCAGTGGAATAAACAAGCAAAAAGACAAAGAAAAAGCCCCCGATGTCGGGGGCTTTTTTCCTGACTCCGGAGACCCTAGCGGGCCGAGGCCCGCGCCTTTGCTAGTGCCTCCGCGTATGTCATGAGCGCCGACCCTTGCCGGAGGATCTCCTTGGCCCTGCGATCCAAGGCTCGGTTGGCCTCGATTGTGTGGGTTTCCTTATCTGCTCGCGTCATCTTCGTTTCTCCTTCTTTGCGTTTGCTGAGTTTCTCGACACCTTGATAATACAATAGTTCAAGATAATATGCAACTATTCCGTAGATATTTACAGGAAGTGTTATTGATTTCGTTAATTCGTTATCGATATTCAACAAATCGTGGCAAAGAAAAACCGCCCGATTGCGGGCGGTCGTCCTTCTGGTTACCTGAACTTGCTAGGCTGCGTCTTGCTGCAACCGTCGCAATGAACTTGGGAATTCTTCGGGTTGGGCGTGAAGAATTCTGGTGATTAATCTATCTTTGTTGAACTTGAACATCATCCAGTTGGTGCCGGTTTGGTCCGGTGCCATTTGCGAACCAGATTTAGACCACAAGTTGAAGTCGTAATTTACGACGGCGAATTGGGTGCCTATCGAAGCATAAGGAAAAGTAAATTCTATTCGGTAAAAAGTAGAGCGCCAATCCTGAGAATGTAAAAGGGTTTGTCCAAAATCTGTGGCTTCCGTTTCATGTTCGGTACAAGATAGGTGGACTTCTGGAACACAAACCGAACAATATAAATCCCAATCGCCATCCCGCATTGCAGCGAAATAGTTCCGAACCATTATCCCCGTCTCAGGTGATCTTACATGGGAGCCGGTTATTAACGAAAACTCGTCCTCTCTCAGAGTGTCCGGAGTAAAACGCGGGGCCGCGTTCAATAGCGCTTCGAAGGCTTGGGATAATCGTTCGTTGAATACCGCGACTTCCTGGTCGCCGCCCGATTTATCTTCGTATAAACCCGAAGGCCGATACGAAATCAAGATACTTTTGCGCTTTGCTTCTTTCATCTTTTGAAAACTCCGACGACAAAATAAACCAGAAGACGCAAAAAGTCAAACACCGAAATATTGTTGATTCCATTGAAATAGTGATACAATCCTCGGAACCCGTGGGAAGCGCCAAAAATGGCGGTGGGTTTTTTGGAGGGTTGATGCAGAGTGATGATGCGAAGAAAGACGTCGCGCGTCTTAAACAATGGGTTGACGATTACATAGCAGATCCGCACACGATGGAAACATGGTCGGATCTTTTCAAGCGGGCGGGCGTAAGCCTTGGAACAATGGCAAAGATCCGCGCCTTGGATTTTACTACCAAGCCAACGCCGGCAACCGTTGATAAACTTGCAAAAGCCATGGGGCGAACTCCGCAAGAAGGAATGGTCGTCGCCGGTTATATGGATGTCGCGAACGACACGATATTGAGAACCGTCCACGAATATGACCTGACTCCGAACGAAGCCCGATTAATTGACCTCTACCGAACGATCGGCGAACGAGACAAAAACCAGAGTGAAGCATACCAACCGGTTGCATATGAAGCCGTCCGAGGATTGGCCGAAGCCGGCGGAATGCAATAGTGTCGGTTTCCAAGGGTGACACCAAGGGAACATGGAAAGTATTTATTGATCGGCCGCGAAAACCTGGGCAAGCAAGACGCCGCCGCGTTTACACGGTATACGGAAAGAAACGAGATGCGGAAAGACTAGAACGAGAATTAAAACACAATCGGGAAACGGGTCGCTACATTGAACCCGATCGGCAAACCTTGGAAGAATACCTGAGAACATGGTTGGAAACCATGAAAAATACGTGGACCCCACAAACATACCGCGGAAGCCTTAGCAGCTTGGGCCATGTATTTAATTCTGAACTGCGAAATATCCCGCTGCAATCCCTGACCGCCGAAGACATACAAGAGAAAATTAACCAACTATTCGCGACCGGTCGATCTAGCGGAACTTGTGGCAACTTTCATAATGTCCTCCGGAACGCTTTGAATCGTGCGGTCCGACTTAAAAAAATCCCCTTCAATCCGGTGCTTGATTGTGTTCCGCCGAAGATAGCGCGGAAAATCCCGAAGCCATGGTCCCGCGAACAAGTGCAATACTTTATCAACTTTATACACCAGGCAGAATTCCGCGACGATTGGGCACAATACGCGCGGGGCTTGGAACTGGTTTTGTATACCGGTATGCGGTTGGCGGAGGTTTGCGGGCTGCGTTGGTCGGCGGTTGATCTTGATAATCGTTCGATCTTCATAACTTCGACCCGTTTGGCAAACCCGACCGGCGGCGGATTTTACGAAGGTAATCCAAAAAGTTTTGCGGGCCGTCGGGTGATCGAATTGACCCCCGCAGCAGTTGACCTTCTCCGAGGAATCCGAGGCGAACAACTAGAGAACCGGATAAACTATCCAAACATTAAATGGGCCGACGATCCTTTTGTTATTTCAAAGTTCGACGGCACAGTTTTTCGACCTGAGACACTAACAAAAATATTGCACAAGATAAACCAAGCAGCGGGGCTTCCTTATACCAACACCCGAATGTTCCGCCACTGTCACGCAACCATGTTGAACGAACTCGGATTCGACCATGCGGCACTAGCCCGAAGGTTGGGGCACTCCGACGTCCGGACCACGCTGCAAATATATACCGACTTCCGGCCGGCCGAATATTCGGAAAGGCTCGGACAACTTGACGACCGTTTGCGGGTTTCTGGTGACACAATTGGTGACACAAAAGACGGGAACTAAACCGCACAAGATTTCGCGAAACTCAAAAATTACCTTCGGAATCCCGAAAAGTTGCGGATTAAAAAAGACCACGAAACCGTGGCCGGAGTTTTTGTAAACAGCAGGTCAACGGTTCAATCCCGTTCACCGGCTCCACTTTTCTAGATATAAAAAGCCCCCCGTTCTTTCGTTCAGGGGGTTTTCCTTTTTAAGTTCTGGTGACATTTTGGTGACACAAGTCACGAAAAGCCGTTTTTTTATGGGTTTTCGGCCGGTTTCTTCCAAACATTAAAGACGTCATCCCATGGGCAAAAATCGCCCAAGCCTTGGGCCGTGACCGCGACCAATGTTTCGCCGGTTGACCTTATGCCACCGGCGACAATTATTCCGGTTCCTTTTTCCACCGCCGGATAAACTGAGTACCCGACGTCTTCGCCAAGTTCGAACAAAACCCCGTTGAATTTGTAAGTCGTTTTCGCTTCCATTCTTTTCTCCTTCTTAACTTATGTCGAAACTAAAGCGGCCGATATATCCTGAGTTAGATTTGAAATTAAGATGCCTGAGAACTTCGCCGAAGTCGTCGGTAACCAATGAGGCCGGTTTTCCTTCCATCGCGTCGTCGCCCTGATAAAGAACGTATTGCGCCCATTCTTTTATAGTTGGGGCGGATTCTGACAGTTCGGGCGGAAAGTCTATAAAGATTTGGATCGCCAATTCTTCGCGCCCTTGTTCGCCAAGGGTCCAACTTGGGCAAGAGTCGTGAACAAAAGTTGAATCCTCGAAACCGAGGGCTTCCAAGATATCAACCGAATAGGGCCGGACCCAACCTTCCCACCGTTCTCCCATTTCGTTGTTTTGCGTCATCATCGTTTCTCCTTTTTAGGATTTTTTTAATCCTTTACCTGTAATTTTAGATACGTGGTTTCGTGTTGCCTTAACACAGCTTTCGCAGTAGCATCCATTAATATTGACTGTTTTCTCTTTTTTCTCTTTCATCGTTTCCCCTTCGTTTTGTTTTAAGGTAGGTTTTTAGTTGGTTCGCTTTGTTTTCGGCGGAGTATAATTGACCGGCCAAATCGCGAAGCGCTATCCGTGATTGCAACCCGCTCCGCTAAACGATCCGCGTCGGCGTTGGATATTACGCCGAAAGTTTCGCTCAGGAGTTCTTGAACCTTTTCGATTGCTTCCTTGGCTTGCATTATGCAGCCGCCGATGTCGTCGCCGCCGTCTACCAAAGACGATACATCGTAGCCGAACGTTTCGCCTTTTTCAATGTTATCGCGAAGCGCTATCCGTAGTTGGTTCGCTTTGTTTTCGGCGGAGTATAATTGACCGGCCAACGAGTAAAGATCGCCGGCGAGTTCGTGGGCATAAATCCGCGCCCAACCTTCAGGTATCTTGTTTGATCCTTGTTCTACCTGTTCGGCTTGTGCTTTTTGCGTCATCTTCGTTTCTCCTTGTTTGCGTTTGCTGAGTTTCTCGACACCTTGATAATACAATAGTTCGAGATAATATGCAACTATTCCGTAGACATTTATAGGAAGTGTTATTGATTTCGTTAATGTGTTATCGATATTCAACAAATCGTGGCGGGTGGGAAGCCGCCACGATTTGCGAGGAGAGTAACCGGCGCTATGCCAAAACACCGGCCGACTAGAGTGAAAGAAGAATAATACTTACCAACAATAAATCCGGACGGTGCCCCGACCGCCCAAGCCGCCCGCGGTTCCGCTATTGCCACCGCCGCCGCCCGCTCCGCCACCAGGTATTCCGCCGGCACCGCCAACTCCGCCGGAACCATGGCCCCCGCCACCGCCATCACCGCAGCCAAAATCCCGACTTGTTCCGGCCGCACCCGCGCCCGAAGTTCCGCCCGCACCGCCGCCCCCCGCGGTATAAGATTGCCAAGCGCCACCGGCTCCGCCGTTTTGACCTCCCGATTGAGCGCCACCCGCTCCGCCACCGGCACCGGCTCCAAACTGACTAGAGCCTCCGGCCTGACCCGTCGCGCCGACATTTCCGCCAACCGCTCCGCCCCCACCTCCGTATTCTGCATTTCCTCCGTCCGAGGGAGATCCGCCCGAAGTTCCGCCCGCGCCAGATCCACCGGCGGCATTTCCGGTATTTGCTGTCCCTTGGTGTTGCGGGTTTCCGCCCGAACCTTGAGTCGCATTAACAGCACTGGAACCGGACCCCGCTGTCCCTGCTCCCCCACCGCCCGCACCTCCATATGTTCCGGTAGATTCTCCGCCGCCACCGCCACCAAAAGCCGACAATGTAAAACCAGATCCCGAAACGGTCGTCGTTCCACCTTGCCCGCCGTCGGTCGAAGCCCCGCCCGCGGTTCCACCGGCCCCGACTACTACAGTCAACGAGGATGGTAATTCGTCGGCGGTAAATGTTGCCCTGACTAGCGAACCGCCCGCGCCTCCCCCGCCGCCTCGATCATTTCCGCTATTGCTTCCGCCGCCACCGCCACCCCCACCGACTAGTTCCATGATTACCATTTCGCCGGCGGGTTTGGTCCATGTCCCGTTCGCGGTGAATTCTTGGAAGTTGACCGAGTTCGCCGAAGCCCAAGCCATCCCGTTTCCGGCGCTGCTATCGGCCGTTAATACTAACGTGTTTGCTCCGATCGCCAACCCCGAAGGATTGCCCGAACCGTCGCCGGCAATAATGGTTCCCTTTGTTGAAAGATCAACCGCGGATATTGCGGAAGTTCCGTTCCCAATAAGGATCCCGTTTGCCGTTAAAGTCGTCGCGCCAGATCCACCGTTGGCAACTGGCAAGGTTCCACTTACCCCCGTCGCCAATGCCACTTGTGCCCACGCCGGATTATTGGATGTTCCCGTGTTGGTCAAAACTCTTGTCGAATTCGTATCCTTGGCAAGTCGCTGGGGCGTGTTCGCTGCACTAGCTATTAACAAATCACCCTGAGCGGTCATCGTAGCAGCCGCCGTCGTATTTAGTTGGTCCCTTAGCTGCGTGTTTAAGTCGCTACTGGAAACTAATTGGCCCGAAGTCCAAGTGGCCGGAGTAACCCACGGCATAATTTAACCCCCCATATTTAAACTATTTTGTGCTAATAAATCGTCAACCGTTTCCGTTATTTCCCAATTGCGATTTGGAGAACGTGCCGGATTAAGTCCAACCGGCCGCGCCAATAATGCGGCTTCGATATCTTCGGCATTGGCCGGAAAAATCACCCCGAACCACTTGCCATCGTTGGCAGCGTTTCCACATTCCACACACATAAAAACCTGGTAATCGAAATCGGCAACTTGTGCCGCGTTGCAGCTAGGGCAATCCATCAACCAACGTCCATGGTTTACTCTTGCGGCAACGGTTCCAACAATGTTGGCGTCTTCGATCGCCGGCAAATTACCCCAACCGTTAAACATGAATAATCGTTCCACCGCGCTCAGGTAGTTCTCCGGATTAACGTGGTGATGTTGCGTTATATAATCCGCCATTGTTTATCCTTTAATATGACAATCTGGTATTCGTGCCAAGTGTCGAAGTTCCGAGGATCCAAAAGTCCGAGAATTGAACCGCGTCCGATATTAAGTATTCGACCTTATGGACACGGTTGGCGCTTATGTTGTGGCTTATTGCTTCGACAAAGAAATCGGTATTGATCCCGAGGTTGGCATTTCCGTTTGCCCTGACTGTTATTCGTTGGGAAAGATCCCGCGTGATCATTTCATCTAGCGCCGTTTGATCTCGGTTGGCAATGAAGGACAATTTCATGGTCGCCGCCGGATCCTTATATATCCCAAGATTAAAGTCCGCCCAATCTTGGGCTTCCTGACTTGTCGGAATATACTTGGTTTTTGATGGCCATGTCCTCTTTCCAAACGCGGTTTGGCTTGCCGTGTTTTCCGCTTTAATCGTAACCGGATTGTCTTCCGTAATCGGGGTTCCGCGGGCTTGCAGCTTGGTGATATAAGCAATAACCGACCCGTTATTGGTCAAGGTGATATCCATCGTTTCCGAGTTCTTCGACACTGAGATCCCGATGTCGCCGGTCAACTCGGTGCCGCTTCCGGCCGCGGCGCTTGCTGTCATGTCAGTTGTTGCAGCCGTTGTTGTCCAAGTCCCAACCCCTTTCGCATTTTGCCCCGATCCGCTTGTCGGATACCTTGCGACAAATGTCCGGCTTACACCCGCGGCAATTGCCGGAGAACTTGCGCCGGTTTCGGATAAGGTCCAAAGAACCGCAACCGCTCCGGTTGTGTATGTCGTGACGTCGGCTTCGAAAATGTTGAACACGTTGGGCAAGCTGTCATCCTGAACGAGTCCGGTATAAGGAAGGGTCGCGCCGGCTTGGTCCGAGAAGGTCGCCTGACTTGTTAACGCTGCACCGCTTAAACGGTGATGCCGATTATCAAATATGATTTGTCCCGCTTTACCCTCCCGAAGAAACCCGCCCTCGGTGGATTCGATTTCTTGCATTGCGGTGACGGTATATGTTTGGTCGGCCCAGTATCGGGTGATCGTCGTTTTTCCTTCATCTAGGGAACGATAAGTTGAACCGGTGCCCCATCCGGCTGCGTCCAATATGTCGTCGATTACTTGGTCGGTTCGTTGGCTTGTGACCATGGGAACCGCGACTTGGTCGAGGTTCACTTGCCCCAAGGGTCCGACGGCTTCCAATATCGCGGTGCTATCTCCGCCCGTATGCGCGACCGGCGTGATTCTTCTCAGGTAACCCTGCCAGATAACGACCTTACTTTGTGCCGCCGAGGTCGCCGACAACCGGACCGGTTTGCCAGGCAGAATTTGACCGTATAACGGGCTGCTAGTATTGAACGAAGAATAATCACCGGAACGGTTATCCAATAATGCTTTTAAGTTGCCGGCCTTGCTGCGTCCGGTTAATTGGCTAGCGCGGTCCCGTCCACGGGTGCAACTTATACTCCGGACCCTATCGGAAGCAATTAAGCCGCCGGCCGACCAATCAATAGGAAAGGACATCGGGAAAGGAACGTCACCCCATTCCCCGTTATTGTCCCAATCTACTTCGAGCCGATATGTTGCAAACGGTGCCATTACAAGTCCGGATCGTAAAGGTTGATAGTTCCGTCCGGTTCCATGATCGAATAACCACGATGAAGAATATGGAACCCCTTGTCTTCTTCTGGATATTCCGCCGCAAAATCCCCGACAATATTGGCCGCGTGTTTCAATGCGTCCGGATGATTCCAACCCCGCGCCCGCGTTAGTAGTTCATCCCTATATCGCCAATCATTTCGGGCTGCTCGGTAACAAATCCGGTTCAACGTGTTCGGCAATTCCAAGCCCTGAACCTTCCCGTGTGATTCGGCGTCAGGTGCCCTTCGGAGAATTAAAGTCGAATCGCCATCCATTTGGGCGGAGCCGTAAAAGTACAAGCGGCCCGATTTACTATCCGCGCCGATTGCCTGGGCCTTCCCGAATAAAGATTTGAAATACCAACGGGACCCGTTTGGCAGCATAAGCCGCATCATTGGCGGTTCCCGTTTTGTATCTAGGCTAATTTCCATTTCCCGAACTCCCGCCGGAATTGGCGGTTGTGGTCCTATTGGCCGATCGGTTTGAAGTCCAACAAATTCGGCAAGACTAACCATTGGTCAAAACCTCCAATTCTTCCGCGTGGGCTTTGCCGTTCCGTTGACTCTTGATCTTCCCAAAACTGTCCGCAATTGTAGAATCACAAGCATCCGGAGTTGGAGGTGCGGGCGGTGGCATCACTTGAATTCCGCCCCCGTCTATTAGTTGGTAATCGTCGATCCCGATTTCTTTCCGTTTTAGCATTTCCAAGACTGTCCGGTGTTGGTCATATAGGTCGGTGACGATCTGCAACTCGCCAAGATAACGAGTGGATAGTTCCCCTATAATTTTTCCCGCCAACCCGTTTAGATTTGCCATCTCTCCTCCTCATTATGCCGCCGGTTTATAATCCGCTCTTGCGACCACATTAGATATAAACTCCGCCTCGGTTGCGGGCATGGTTGCGACATTATCGTCTGCCAGTAAGATAGGTTCCCACGTTCGTTTCATTTGCTTTTTGCCCCTTCCTATATGGCCCATCAAACTACCGAGAACCCAATCGTCGAGGTACTGAACATAGGCGAGGATGCAATTGGCATCGGCATCATCTATGTCGATCCCGTTCTCAAAAATTTTCAGTGTCGGACCGGTTCGGTCAACCCGTGAATATTTGGCCGCCGATAATTTTTCCGTAGAATTGCCCGCGGCGATGTCCCTCTCCAATCGTGTTTGATAATCATCCCGCGCAAATATTAACGCGGCCACTTCTCTCTCGGCCTTTGGCAAAGATGTTACGGAGTCGTCCGCGTATAACGTCGGTTCCCATTCGTGAACAAGCGCGGATCTACGGCTCGACGCCTTCGCGACAATTGCATCTTTTATTGTTTGCTCCGGATCAACTAACAAATGTTTTAACGCGTTTTGTTCGTTGTTCGTGATGACGATTCCTGATTCAAATATTTTCATCTTACACTCATGCGATTAAAGCCCCGCTGAAATATGTCCCGCAACTTGCGATATCTATTACTTGCCCGCCGTCATAAACATTGCCGCGGACATACGCTGTATCGCATGCGTCCATGTCTACTATCATTGATAAACCTTGTTGGACAGTACCAGTACGCGAACCGTTCATTACTGTTCCGTAATTGCGGTTCGATGTATAAAGCCAGACATCGCGCCGATTGTGACATGTTGTGTTGCCCTGATATTCCACGATGGTGGTCATCAAATAACGCCCTGTAACAGGCGCGGTGAAAACATCACAAGCAAAGTTTGCCCCTTGGTCAAAAACCTCGGAGTTAAAATCTACTGTAACTATGGTTCCATTTCCGGTGACATTGCAGTCCTTCGCTGAGTTTCTAGCAAGGAATGCTGGGGTCGCAGGTTTGAGTACCGCGCCACATGACTGCAATTTCATTGCAAGAGACGGTGCGCCATTACAGGCTGTTAACAATTGCAAATCTCCCTTATATCCACTGCAAGAAATCGTGCTTAAATTTCCATATATCCACGCCGTAGACGTTTCGCCACCCGTTGTTCTGTTTTGTGCAAACCTGATAAATGACTTTCTGCAAGCACTAGCCGCTCCATCATTATAAATATTCAAGCCTGCGGTGTTTCCAGTTCCTGTATCCGATAATATACTAAGCGTTGTCCCATCAAAGGTTAAATCGGCTTCCCCTTGAATAGCACAAGCACCGGTAACGGTCGTGATCGTGTTATTAGTCGAACCGGAAAGACTGACTCCGCCCCCGCCGGATGATGATTGTTTAACGAGTCGTTGACCGTCCGAATTGTAAAAAGTCCAAGCCATTATTCCCCCTATTCCTTCGGTAACCCGTCGGGCCATTTTGCCTTGAGTTGTTCGGGCGTATCGACGCCGGTCGTTATGTCGAATGTTTGCGGTATATCTCGGAGGTTTTGTTTCTCGGTTTTAATGGTCGCCTGAGCGTCCGCGTTTCCATCCTCGACCGCCCGCATAAACGTAATATCTTTGGCCGCCAGTTCTCGGTCGCGAATTGCCCGAATATTGTTCATGTGTATCGTTCGTGCTTTTGCCATATTCACATTTATTGGCATTTAATCCACCCATTCCCAAGCATCTCTAAATGTCCTATCGGTCGGCAAATCTCCGCTATCTACAATGTGGCCCGTTGTACCGTCGGGAATACATCTAGACATCGCATATGCGAGGAAATCATCATCTGTTTGATTGTTTGCTCTAGCGGCATCGTTATATGCAGGGTAAACGACTGCCAACCGCCCCGTCTCTGGATTGTTAAAAACTGCGACTTTCATTACTGGTCACCGTGAACCGTGACGTGCATCCGCCCATCGTCAACGGCGGCATGGCTTGAGTTATAGGCGTTTATCGTTGTCACTCCAGCCGTTGACGCTCCTGACCTTTCCGCCGAATGAAACTCGGAACCCGTAGCGGTTATACTGTAATCCGCCCCGCTAAAATCAACATTCCAAGTTATATCCCAATCTCCGGTTCCTTGATCTGTCAGTCCTGTCACATTGTAGGAACTCGATCCCGTTCCGCTATCTGAACCGGTCATATCGAATTTAACCCAACCTTTCGCGACCCCAGGAGAATTCTTGATAAGATCCGGCGGGATATATTTATTGACGTTGCTCTCCGCTTCCGCTTCCGCTTGTGTCGCTTGTTCGATTGCGGAACCCGCGTCGTATATTAGTTGTTCGCCGCTTGAATTATAAAAAGTCCAACCCATAATTAACTCACATCAATTTCGTCGCCGTAGATTGTGATAGTAATCTCCGACGCTTGTTCCGCATCGCCCCCGATTATGTCACCGGCGTCCATTGTTATTGTGCTATCATTCTCGCCAAACCCGCCCGCCAACATTGTCGTCTCAGGTAAAATTGTCGTTGCCTCGCTGTAGGTTGTTCCGGTTGTATGAAACAAAGTTACCCACAATGCTTCGGTGTCATTGTTTACGAGAACGATATTTTTGATGATCGTTTCATGGTTTGCCGGTACGGTGTAAAGCGCCCCCGCCGTTGTTCCGATCTGGCTTTGGTGAAGCATTTTAAAATTATCTGTTGGCATTATTCCCCCTATGCAAAAAAGAAAGGATTTGGTATTCCAGTTCCACCGCCCGCGGAGGCGGCCCACTTGACGCCGGTCGTTTCCCCGCTACAGGCGGTCAACACTTGGGCGTTACATCCAACCGCTAACATTTGGGGATTTCCCGAACCGTCACCGATTAAGATGTGCCCCTTCGTTGACATATCAACCGCGCCGACCGCTGATGTCCCGTTGCCGACAAGGACACCGTTAGCGGTCAGCGTGGATGCTCCGGTTCCGCCGTTTGCAACACTCAAATCAGCACCGGACCAATTGCAATTGTTAATATTCGAAGCCGTTGCCAAGCTGCCAAGCCCTAAACTTGTTCGGGCGTCGGACCCACTTTCAGCAACCCAACCGGACGCGCTGCCAACAATGAAGTTGGAATCGGCCGAAGACAAACCCGCTATTGCTCCGAGGTCGGCGTCGTATGCTTGAACATTGGTTCCGATTGCAAGACCCAATGCAGTCCGCGCGGCGCAAGCCGTAGTGGATCCGGTTCCACCATTGCCGACTGCAAGGGTTCCAGTTGTTGCCGTTATTGCGATCGTGCCACCTGAGTTACTAGCAGCATGGGCGTGATTTGCGTTAGCCCATGCGGTCGCCCCAATTGTCGGGCTTGTAGTCCAACCAGGTATTCCGGACGCTACTTCTAAAAGGGCATTGCTTGAACCTATACCCAAGCGGCTTATCTGGCTTGCTGAACTGGCATAAGGTAAATCACCGGTAGCTTGGGAATCAAAAACGTGAAGCCCAACCCCTTCGAATTCTGCCTTCGTTAAGCTGCAACCTTGGTCCCCGTGTTTTAATTCGTTTGCCATTTTTTATGCCCTCGCTAGAACTCCCGAGAATCCGCCACCCAACACGGAATCGCGAATAACGGTCGTCACTCTTTCTTCGAAATCGTCCATCCCTAAAATGTCGCCTTGAATCGTAATGTTGACAGTCATCCCCATTCCCTTGTTCAACGGTACG
>VTLG01014661.1_pt1 | contig 33380 bp, 37 predicted proteins | sample 4694571 | NCBI WGS metagenome assembly VTLG01 (sample SAMN12604809, study PRJNA352737) | marine metagenome | biome: ENVO:00000447; feature: ENVO:00000209|ENVO:00000569|ENVO:01000036; material: ENVO:00002151; isolation source: viral sequences binned using virsorter ...
TATAAATAAAGAGCATAATAAAAAGGAGTATATAAAATGATAGGAACACATAGAACAACTACAACAAACATACCATTAAACAATGAGCAGTCAAGATTAATAGTAACATTCCATAATACTGCTGTAGTACAAGTAGTAAATGATAGATACGTTATATTAAATAGCGGTGGATGGTTAACACCTACTACTAAACGTAGAATGAATCAAGCATCAGACGTTTACAGGTTAAACTATTTAGTATATCAAAAGGGGTGGATATGGTATGTACAAACCCCTGAAGTTACTGCTGAGTTTGTAGATAATATTATAATAGATAAGGTAACAGGTAAGATATTAAATAGACTTCCATAGTTCGCACTATGTATAGCCCACACTAACCCCACAAAAAAAGCCCCGACTGTTAAAGGTTGGGGCTTGTCTTTTACTGTAAACATCTAAAAAATTACATAAAATTATAATTAATTTCAACTTTTAACCAAATTTTCAACCTAACGAAGGTGGTACAGGGGGAACTTTAACGGGGGGTACAACCACAAGAAACAGCCACACACATTCTAATATTATTTTTAAAAGTTTTCTGTTATTTTTTATAACTATAGTTAAATATAGCTGTTTTGGTGAGTTTTGGGTAGAGACTATCTAATCCCCTTATAATAAATACAAAGAGATTAGTCTCAATTCCCATATAGCTGTTTCGGAGCCTGTTATTATGGTAGGGTAATCTTTTCTGTTACTAGCTCAATTACCTTCGACTTGCTTTTGACTGTGTAACTAATCCCCTTCTAGTAGTCATTTAACTTTACTATATGCTAGAAGTGTCTAACCAACCCATATAGCGCACTAATATTAATACAAATAAATATTCTATGCAATCATTATTAATTGGATGTATATTATTTTAATGGAAATCAAAAAAATAAAAGGTGTAGAACACAGACTTTATGATAGTCACGAAGAGTTTTGCGCCTTTCAAGGTGCTTTGACGCCCAAGGCTGACTGGCGAGAGTCAAATGAAGGAGATTGGGTGTTTACAGATGACCATCATGTAGTGCAAATACTAAAGGTTTACTACATTACAGTCCCCAACTCTAAAGAAAAACGCAAATGTGTGCGCACAGTATGTGGTAGTTTTGTGTGTAAGCAGAAAAATGCGCAGATATTAGGCGAAAATGGCGTTGCAGAGAACATTTATACGTTTTCAGGCAACTATGACACGATTAAAAAGATACGTTCAACTAAATTATCCTCTAAAAAGCTATTATTTGCTAAATATGTAGCGGCTGGGGTAGATATGGAAGAAGCGTACAGCAGAGTCTACCCAAAAGCATCAGATAGGCAGTATATTAAGACTGCAGCGAACAAGTTACTACAACAAGAAAAGGTAATGAAGATGGTAAAAGAAGAAATATCCTTAATTTTAAAAGAAGAAGGTGTTACACCAGAGTATATTATACAAAAGTATAAAGATATAGCTGATGTTTCAGAAAGAGACCAAGACAGGCTTAGAAGTCTAGACGCTTTAGCTAAAATGTCTGGATTATTTGAAACAGAAAAGAAACGTGAAGAATTAACTGTATGGGCTGGTTTTAGCCCTGAACAACTGGAGGCTATTAAAGGTGGAGAAACCAAAATACTTGCACATAAAGAAAAAGAGTGAACTTTCAGAAAAAATTGACCCTTGTCCAATATGTGAAAAAAACTTATATTATGATGAAGATTGTAGTAAAAGAATAGGTGTTATAGAACCAAATGGGGATATAGACTCATGGAAATGCCCTTCTTGCAAATCGGAGTTTGATTTAGATGATAATATTTTGTATATTTATGGTAGCGAAACAGAAGGCGGGCAAGCATGAAAGTTAAAGATGCAAGATTAAGAAGAGCAGGAGTAAGTGGTTATAACAAACCTAAACGTACACCTAATCATCCTAAAAAATCACATGTTGTAGTTGCTAAAGAAGGTAGTAAAATTAAAACTATAAGATTTGGTCAGCAAGGTGTTACTACAGCTGGCAAACCTAAGCCAGGCGAGTCTCAAAAACAAAAGAACAGAAGAAAGTCTTTTAAAGCTAGGCACGCTAAAAATATTGCTAAAGGCAAAATGTCTGCAGCATATTGGGCTGACAAAGAAAAATGGTAAGGAGTTTATATGGCTAGAGCTAAAAAAAGTACTGTTAATAAAGCAGGAAACTATACAAAACCAACTATGCGTAAAAGATTGTTTGAATCTATAAAATCTGGCACTAAAGGTGGTAGAGCTGGACAATGGTCTGCTCGTAAAGCGCAAATGTTAGCAAAACAGTATAAAGCAAAAGGCGGAGGCTATAAGTAGTGGTTCTTAAAAAATCACAAAAATCTTTAAAAAAATGGACAGAACAAGAGTGGGACTACGTTAGCGCTAAAGATAGAAGAAAGCCTAAGTCAGAAAGAGGTAGATATTTACCTAAATCTGTTAGAAAGTCTTTAACTCCATCTCAAAAAGCTTCTGAAAATAAAAAAAAGAAAACAGCTACTAAAAAAGGAAAGCAAAAAGCTAAATATGGAAAAGCTGTTAAAAGTAAAATGAAGGAGATGTATTGATAGACAAAAAGATTTCATTAGGCTCTTTATTAACTATTGGAACTATTATTGTAGGGGCAGCAGTTTCTTTTGGTAATAATTCAAATCAAATAGAAAATATTAGCAATGAACAGGTTAAAACTGTAAAAAGAGTAAAATCTAATGAAGAAAGTATAGTAAATTTAAAAGTTAGCGTTGGAAAAATAGAAACACAACTAGATGATAGATTTGACAGACTTGAAGAAATATTAATGGACTTAGAATGATAGTATCTAGATTTGTAATTAATGCTGTAGCAACAAAATTAGCTAAACATTTTAGTTTAGATAAAATTATGTCATATGTATTTGACGATAATGAATTAGATGATAAGATGAAAGATGTAGAGGCACGCCTTAATTTATTAGAAAAAATGGCCCATCCACCTAAAAATTTAAGGTGTAACTGTAAAGAGGAGAAATAATGCCAAAATTTGGAAGCAGGTCAAGAAAAAACCTTGCAACATGTCATGAAGACTTACAAGATTTATTTAACGAAGTTATTAAATATGTTGACTGTTCAGTTATTGAAGGACATAGAAGTCAAGAAAGGCAGGATAAATTATATGAAGAAGGCAGGACTAAAGTTCGATACCCAGATGGTCGTCATAATGCTAATCCTAGTAGGGCTGCTGATGTTGTTCCCTATCCTATTGATTGGGATGATAGAGAGCGTTTCCACCTTTTTGCTGGCTTTGTCATGGGGATTGCTCAGTCTATGGAAATAAATATTCGTTGGGGAGGCGATTGGAATAAAAACTTTGAGGTAGATGATAATAATTTTGATGATTTTCCTCATTTTGAACTTATAAAGGACTTTTAGTATGGGAAACAAACAAATTCAAGGCGGTTATGATTATGAAGACTTTAGCTCTCAACCATTTGAAGAGCAAGGACTTTTAAATGATTTTTTTAATTATATGTTAGATAGTGTATCTCCTAGCGAGCATAGAGGCGCACATGGTGAAATAAATAAATTAATAGAAAATGCTGACCCGCAGGCAAAAATTGCAAGACTTGCAAGAATGGCTGAAGGAAGACGAATTACAGATTTATTTAGAGTTTTAAATCCAGATAGTACAATGAAGGTTATATCCAGTACTGCAGACAGGTATTATGATGATGATAGATACGGAAGTATAAACGAAGCAACCTATACTAAAGCAGCTCAAAGCTTGCAACAAAATCCAGAATCTAAAGGAATGGATAAAAACTTAGCTTCATATCTGCTAGCTGTAGCAAGAAATAATCCTTATACCCCTTAATGGCCAATTTAAATCTTAATGGCAATGTTAGTAAAAACGAAGAAGCTCTTCATTTAGCTTATAATGATTTAATTACATTTGGTAAATTATTTAGCCCACAAGACTTTTTAGCATCAGCAACACCAGGTTTTCACAAAGAAGTTGGTAAATTATTTTTAAATCCTACAAAACAACAATTAGCACTTGTTTTGCCTAGAGACCATGCAAAATCTACATTAGCAGCAACTGCTATTATGCATAAGTTTTTATTTGCAAACAAAGATGAACCACAGTTTATAGCTTGGGTAGGTGAAGCACAAGACCAAGCTGTAGATAATATATCTTGGATTCAAAATCATATATATAGTAATCCAGCTATACATTATTACTTTGGAGATTTAGAAGGTGATAAATGGACTAAAACAGAATTTACTTTAAAAAATGGTTGTAGAATGATTGGTAAAGGTGCCTCACAAAGACTAAGAGGTAAAAAACAAAATTCTACAAGATATACTGGAATAGTGCTTGATGACTTTGAGTCAGAGTTAAATACTAAAACACCTGATTCTAGACGTCAAATTAAAGAATGGGTAACAGCTGCAGTATATCCAGCTATTGATTTTGATAAAAAAGGATTTTTATGGTGTAATGGAACTATTGTCCATTATGATAGCTTTTTAAATGGACTTGTTACTAAACATCAAGAATGTCAAAAAACAGGTGAAGAGTTTGCTTGGGAAGTATTTACAAGAAAAGCCCTAGAGGACGGTAAACCTATATGGCCCTCAAGATGGCCAGTTAAAAAATTAGAAGAAAGAAAACAATTTTATATAGATTCAGGAACACCAGCTAAATTTTATCAAGAGTATATGAATCAAGCCAAGTCTCCTGAAGACCAGATATTTAGCGAAGAAGATATAAATAATGCGCAATACAAAGGTTTTGCTAGATTTGACCAGGAGTATGATTCTTGGTACATTAAGCTTGATGATGGAAGGAAAGAATATGTCAATATATACATTGGTGTGGACCCCGCTTCAACAGTTGGTGTTAGGAATGACTATAGTGTTATTATGGTTATTGGTGTCACCGATAGTTTTGATTATTATGTTATTGAATATTGGAGAGAGCGAGTGTTACCAATGGACTGTGCAGACAAGATATTTGAAATTACAAAACGATACCAACCGATTCGTAGAATAAATATAGAAACAATAGCATATCAAGAGATGCTTAGAGACTATGTTATGAAAAGAAGTAAAAGTGAAGGAATGTTTTTACCAGGAATTGAAAAAGGTATTAAAAATTATAACCAAAAGAAAAAGGATAGATTATTTGAAGGGCTTCAACCAATGTTTAAAGCAGGTGCTGTACACATTAAAAAAGAAATGCATGAATTTATAGGCGAATTGCTTGATTTTCCAAAAGGAAGTCATGATGATACTATTGATGCATTTTGGCTTGCTACTCAGTTTGCAAAAGGTCAGGCTAAGAAAAAGAAAAAAAGCAAAAGTAAGTCTGGAATGTGGTCAAAACCAAAAAAAGCATATAATTGGTTGACTGGAGCTAGAAAGTAATGCTATATTATACACTATGATACAAGAAGATTTTAGGGTAAAAGAAATAAAAGAACTGTTTGATAGGTGGAAAGATGCCCGAAAAGACTGGGATGTTGCCGCTAGAGAAGATATTGACTTTTATTTAGGTAATCATTTTACACAATCAGAGCTTGACGAGCTTGATTCAAGAAACCAATCATCAATGCCTATGGATAGACTTTATGCTGCTATTGAGCAGTTTAAAGCTATTGTTACATCTAAGCAACCAAAATTTAGTGCAATAGGTAGAGAAGACTCTGATAGCAAGTTAGCTAGTGTTTGGAAAACTATTTTAGAATATATTTGGGACAAGTCTGACGGGAACGAGGTATTCAAGCAGGTAGTTCATGACTATGCTATTACTGGTCTTGGTTATTTTTATGCATATTTAGATAGAGATGCTGATTTTGGTAGAGGTGAAGTTAAATTTACATACGTAGACCCTTTTAGAGTTTATGTTGACCCTAGCTCAAGACACAAATATTTTGATGATGCTTCAGGTATTATAGTATCAACTATATTAACTAGACAACAGTTAATAGATTTATACCCACAAATGAGTCAACCTGTTAGTGAAGACTCAGAAAAATTATTAATAGACGAAATATCAACATTTGATAAAGAGGAGGATTATCCTGATGCAACCAATAAAACGACTATGGAAAGCTTTACGCCAGATAATGTCAAAGATAAAGACTATCATATCGAAAAGTATAGACTTCTTGAACATTACAAAAAGGTAAGAGTTCCATATTACAGAGTTGTAGATTCTAGAACTGGTGATGAAAAGATTATGACTCAAGAAAAATTTGCTATAATGGCTGAAGATAGGGATTTTGCTGTAGCAATAGAAAATAAATTAATTGATTTTGTGGAAGTAACACAAACAAGAATAAAATTAACATGTACTGTTGGCCAAATAGTTTTATATGAAATGATATGTGATACAGATATTTATCCAGTTATTCCTGTTCCTAACATTTGGACTAATACTCCATATCCAATGAGTGATGTTAGAAAGAATAAAGCATTTCAAAGGTTCCTCAACAAGACGGTATCCCTCATTACATCGCACGCACAAGCTTCAGCAGGTTTGAAGCTATTAGTTCCCCAAGGTAGTGTTAGTGATATTGAAGAACTAGAACGAGATTGGGCGAATCCTAACGCTACTATCGAATACGACCCATCTTTTGGGGAGCCTCATTTTCCAGCACCACAACCTTTATCAGGTAGTATATTACAATTACCAAAAATGATAGAAGGTTATATTGATTTAAATATAGGTATTTTTGAAATGATGCAAGGAAGTTCAGAAGCAGCACCTAGAACTTACTCAGCTACAATGATGATGGAAAATGTTGGGCAAAGACGTTCAAAGTCTAAATTAAGAGATATTGAAGGTTCTATGAAAAGATTAGGTCAAGTTGTATATAATATGGCCAGACAACATTATACGTTCAAAAAAACATTTAGAATAGTTCAACCTAACAATGATATAAACGAATTTACGGTAAATGCTCGTTTGTATGATGATAAAACAAATGAACTAATGGCAATAGATAACGATATAACAATAGGTCAGTTTGATATTCGTATACTTGGAGGCTCTACATTACCATCTAATAAGTATGGGGAGTTCCAACTTTATATGGAAGCTTATCAAGCTGGTTTAATAGATAGGGTGGAAGCGTTGAAAAAGACAGAAATATTTGACAAACAAGGTGTGTTGCAAAGAACTGATGAAATTGGTAAATTACAAGGTATGCTTTCACAAGCACAACAAGAACTTAAAAAACTTTCAGGCGATTTACAGACTGCAGACAGAGAAAGTGTTGCAGCTAGAAAGCGTACTGAAGTAGAGAAATTCAAAAGCCAATTGGCAGAGCAGAAGTATGAATCTCGTGCCGCTAACAGATTGGCAACTGGTAGACTAAAAGATGCAGTTAAACTCGAGTCAGAGAAATTACGTATTAATAGTAGTGAAGCTCAAAAAAGACAAGAGAGATTGCGGAAAGGAAATACATAACAATGAATGACGCATATGAAAACGGACATCTAGAAGGTGAAACCGTTGATAATGTAGGGCAAGACAATAACTCAAATACGCAAGAGAGTTCTGAAAACTGGGAAGACCAAGCAAAATACTTCCAAAGTGAAAAGGATAAACTCGCAGCGGAAAACTCTAAACTAAAGCAATACGAGCAAATAGGTAACCTATTGGAATCTCGTCCAGATATAACTCAAACTATAACTAATATGATAGATGGACAAGGTCAACCACAACAACCTCAACGTATAGCATTAGATAAAGATGAATTTGACCCATGGGAAGCCTATAATGACCCACAGTCTAAATCGTACCAATATAGGCAGCAAGAATTACAAGACTCCATTAATGGAGCTGTTCAACATCAAATGCAAGGATTACATAGAAATCAAGGCGAAATGCAATTAAAGACCGAACTACAACAAAGAGGCTTAAGCCCACAAGAAGTAGACTCTTTTATGAATTTTGCTAATCAAAATCCTGCTAACTATGGTGTTGAAGGTGCTATTAAAATGTGGAGAGCTGTAGATGCTGCTGAAGCTAGCGGACAGCAACCAGGAAATCCACTTGACAATATACGTCAAACTCAGGGAACACCTCCACAAGGAGGGGTATTACAAGGTCAAGCACCTCAAAGCCCTAAGAGTGATGATGATGCTATGTGGGATGGTATTATGAAAGCTGGTAGTCGTACGAATGTATTGTAAATAATAATATAATCTAAGGAGAAAAAATGCCGACTTATAATAGCGGACAAGTAAATTTTGGTACTCCTGGTGCAGTAATTGATAGTACAATACCATCAAGAAGACTGTATGACTTTAGTGATAGAATTGCAGAGTTAAGCCCAGAAGAGTCACCATTTTTTGTTTACTTGTCAAACGTAGGAAAGGTACCTACAACTGATTCACAGTTTAGGTTTTTAGAAGATAGAACACATGTAGCTATGACAGATAGAAGTTTCTTTATCGATGGAGCGCAAACATTAGCAGCTCCTGGTTCATTAACTTCTGTTGTTGTAGAATCAGCTACAGGTAGTTCTGGTTCAGCAGGAAATGTTGGATGGCTTATCAAAGGTATGGTAGTTAGCTTTCAACAAGGTGGTAATAAAGATGGTGGTACAGATACTGAGGCAATTGTCAATGCAACAGGTAGAATAGAATCTGTTACACATAACTCAGCTGACACAACAATAAGTGTCAAAACAATACAAGCATCTGCAGGAGATAGTTCAACAACCACTCTTGATGATGAAGCTAGAGTTACAGTTATTGGTACTGGGTTTGAACAAGGCTCAGGCGCACCAGATGTATTTTCACAAGAACTAGATAATGGATTTGGATACACTCAAATATTCAAAACAGCTTGTGAAATGTCTAACACAGCTAGAGCAACAGTTTATCGTGGATACTCTGATGAATGGCAAAGAATATGGAATCTTAAATTAAGAGAACATAAGATTGACATTGAAAGAGCTATGTTATTTGGTATGCAAGGTAGTGTAGGTGGTATACAGTATACAGATGGTATCACAGGTCACATTATTAAAAATGCAGGTACTGCAACAGCAGGTGCTACTCAACTATCTTACACAGAAAAGTTACCATATTTAAAATCTTTCACAGCATCTGAGATGACTTATGATTCTCTGCTAAGTGATTTTGAGGTAATATTTGACCCTGCTAGAGGTGGTTCAAGCTCTAAATTAGCATTAGCTTCATTACCAGTTATGTCACATTTTAATAAATTAGGTGATGGTAATTTTGTAGATGGTTCTTTAGGACACTCAAGCAATCCATATAAATATAATATTGATTCATCAACAGGCTCATTTGGCCATAAAGTAATGAAGGTAGACACTATTCATGGTGACATGACTTTAGTAAAAGAGCCTTTATTTAGAAGTAATTACTCTGGTTATTTGGCTTTAGTTGATTTAGACCATGTTTCATATAGACCTCTTGTAGGTAACGGTATGAATCGTGACACATCAATAACAACTAATGTGCAACAAGCAGATGAAGACTTACGTAAAGATATGATTCTAACAGAAGCAGGTCTTGAAGTTTCTCTTCCTGAAACTCATGCACTATTACATTTGGAGGGCGTGTAAAATGAGAAGTGATGTAAATAACTCAAATAGCAATTCATATGTATCTTTTACAAAAGAACAAATCAACGACTATGAGTCTATAGGTGACGCAGCAGCAACAATAGGAGATTCTACATCTTTTGTAGCTTTTACTGCTGATGCTACTTCATCAAGAGTAGTTACAATGCCTAAAGCTGTTGCAGGTAGACAGTTAAAACTTATCTGGCAAGTTGAGCAAGCTACTAACAATAGAGTGCTTACTGCTGCAGGTTCAGATGACTTTGTAGGTCAAATTAACTGTTCTGTTCAAGGCGATGGTGCAGGTGATGGTGATGTTTTATCAGTTACTGACGGAACATCAGCAATTACTTTTGTAGATGATGTTAATATTGGAAGTGAAGTAAATGTATATTGTGTTGTTGCTGGCCAATGGATAGTAAATGGTCACATAACATATGATGCAGTTGGCTCTATTCCAACTATTGCTTAAACCAAATAAATAAGGTTTAATAGTTTTGTAGAACTATGGGGTAAATCATATAAAAGGTTTACCCCGAATCTACTAAGAATTTTTTATAATAATAAACAAGCCCATTCACGCACAGCCAGTGCTTAGGGCAGGAGGTAAATATGGCAAACAAATTACATAAATTTACAGTAGCAGAAGCTACAAGTAAAATGGCTCAAAGAGCAATTATTAGGGTTACTCCTACAGTTACAGCAAGCGACGCTTATGCCGATGGTGATGTACTATTTACAGCAACAGAAATACCTAATGCAGTTTTAGAATCAGGAGGATGTTCTAAACTTGTAGCAGCTTATTTAGTTGATGAAGATAGTCAAGGCACTTTAGTGCAATTAGTATTTACAGAAAAAAATACTGACTTTGGAACAATACATGCTACAGCTAATGTAAGTTATGATAATGCAGTAGCAGCCAATATATGTGGCGTAGGTGTAGTTAGCGCAGATACTGATACTATTGACATAGATAATTTTAAAATACACCAAGCAAACGCATATGGAACTCATGCTAACACAGAGCTTGCTTTACCTTTTTTACTGCAAGCAGAAGATGGTTCTACTAGCGTATATGTTTCAGGAGTTATAGCTGATGGAACTCCAACTTTCAGTAATGCGGATAGCCTTCAATTAATTTTTCATATAGATTATTAATTGGGAGAAGTAAAATATAATGGGTATATTTGTATACTGTAAAAACTGTAAAAAGGTTATTGAACCAGACAGTTGTAAACATAAAGAAAAGTTTAAGTCAGGTCCTAAAGATATGGGTATTACAATTAATATGAGAAATAATCCTTGGGCTAAACAAACTAAAGTAGAATTTTCAAGCACAACAATGGAGCAAGATATAGCAGATAGGAATAAAAGATAGTGGCAAACTTTGACGCACAAATACAAGATTTAGTAGGAACTGCAATGACAGACCAAGACGCTATGGATACTTTTTTATCTGATGGGTTAGCGCAATTATATAACATTTTACCTGCTTCTAAATTAGCAGAATGTTCAACATCAACAACATTAAGTAATTCGCCTACTACATTAGATTTAGATACTGTAACTATAGGTCCTATTGTAACTGTTGTTAGAAAAGATTCTAAAGGAATTAGTCAAATATGTAGGCAAATGCCAGCAGCTATGTCATCTAGAATAACTGACCCTAATGATTTAATGCATGTAAAAGATACTGACCCTGTTTATTTTATTAACAATGCAGTATTAAATGTTTATCCTGACCCAACTGCAGCTCAAACAGCTGACGTATATTACCTTCCATTAACTGCTATAGATGCGTCTGCAGGAAGTGCTATTGATAATCTTTCAAATGATATGACTTATGTTGTTGTGTTATACGCAGCAATTAAGTCTGCTGAAGCATTATTAGCTGAAGAAGAGGATGCAGAATTATATGTTCCTATGATAACAGGATTAAAACAAGATTATGCTCAAGCTTTACAAACTATAGGAGCTAATGCTAGACAACCAGGAGGTCAACGTGAAGGTTAAAGATTTAATACAGCAAATAGAATACACAATGGGAAGACAGCCTGAAAAATATTTAGTGCAACTTATAAATGATGCTTTGATGGACATGTCAAGTAAAATTCAGCACTATACTACAGAAAAAGTACAAAATTTAAATTCAAAACAAAGATGGTACAAATTAGACGACTCTGTTATAGATGTAACAAAAGTCGAAATTTTAGATAACAATGATAGATATGTGAGAATACCTATGTTGGCAGACTCGCATAGATTATTAAAAGATGATACAGACGAAACGTCTGATTCATTAAAATAGGAGTAAGAAATGGCAAGTACAGTAACAGCCTCAACAATGACAGTTACAATATCTGAGTCAATAACACTAAATGGTAAAAACCAAGGTGGAACACAAACTTTATCGATTCCTTCTATAGCAACAGTATCAAGAAGAATTATTGATGTACCTGCTTCTGAAGTAGAGATTATTGCAATGTCTACAGCGGTAGCTGCAGGAACATTTATTGAAAGTGATGTTTTATATATTCGTATTACGAATTTAGATGACACTAATCATGTAACTTTAACTTTTAAAGATGAAGACAATACAGAAGTTGCGCTTCTTTTAGATAAAGGTCAATCTTTTATCTATAATGGTGATTTATCTGGCGGTGTAGTAAATACTATGCATGCTGGTGGTTCAGCTTTAACTGTAAGTTTAAATGATTTAGTAAATGTTACAGCTACAGCAGATACAGCAGCCTGTGACGTAGAAGTTTTTGTTGCATGTAAATAGGAGATTAAATGGCTACAAATAAAAGAAGCTATCCAAATAGTTATTTTGCATGGTATAATGATGATGATAGACTAGCTTTAGTATGTAAGGTTATATCTAATGACGTTAGCGATACAACTGAAACTGTTATAGATAGGTATGATACATTTAGCGGAAGTAGTGTAACAGGTGGACTTCGTATACATACTCATTCTAAGTATGGTACAGTTGAACAATTAGATGATGATTTGAAAGCTAATTCAGGGTTAGACACCTCATTACATTCTTCTATAATTGATTATGTTAAATCAAGGTTACTAGAAGACGGTGGAGACTTACAAAGAGCAGGTTATTATAGAAATAAATATGAACGAACTATTAAAAAATATCCCCATAGAAAAAGTGGAGTAAGGTCTTTAGCGGTTCCTAGGTTATAATATGGATTTATTTCAAGCAATAGAAAAATTTGGAGTCCCTGTAGTAATGACTATAGCATTTGGTTATTTTATATGGAAACAAAATAATTGGATACAGGACGATTTAAAAAAAGATTTAGATGATGCTAATGATAGATTTGAAGGTATTGTTATAAAGCTTATAGATGCACAAAAACAAATGCAATTAGGTCAAGAAGATATAAAAGCAAGCTATAGAGCAATTGTAGAAATACTTGCTGCTTTAAGCGGTAATGGTCTAAAAGAAAGATTTTTAAAAAATAAGAAGTATGAACAACATTAGGAGTAAAAATGGCTATTAAAAAATACAAAAACGAAAGACAAAAGGATAAAGCTAAAAAGATGCTAAAAAAAATAGAAGAGCATCAAAAACGCTCTAAACCTAAAGCTGGACCTGTACTTCCTACAATTTCAAAATTTTTTAGTAGAGGAGTTGGGAAAGCGATACCGTTGACAGACGCAAGAAAACGCTCAAAAAAAATTAATTAATCGATAGAAAACAGGAGGCATTATGCCACAGGGTAAAGGTACATATGGGTCTAAAGTAGGTAGACCTAAAAAATATAAAGATGGAAAAGTTGTAAGTCCAGCTTCTACTAAGCAAAAAATGAAAAAAGAAGGCATGAAATATTCGCCTATAAAAAAACGCTCAGAAGGTTTAAAAGAAAGAGCAAGACAAACAAGAGCGAGAAGAAAAGCGGGAATATCTCAACAAAAAGCAGGAACTAAAACACCAATAAGAGACGCAAGAAAGCGTTCACAAAGAGGAGGATACTAATGTCAAGTTTCGGTAAAATAGTTGCTGGATATATATTCAATGACGATATGAAAGAAAAATTAATAAAAAAAATGAATGATAATGTGGATATTCCACTTATATCAGAAAAAACAGAAGAAAAGATTTTAAATGCTATTTGGGATTCTGTTGAAGAAGTAGTTAAAGAGGCTTTAATAGAAGATTAGATGCCTAAAAAAGTATACCATATAAAATCTTTTGAAGGTGGTATCAATAAAAAGGCTGACCCTAGAGATATAGAAGATAATGAATTAGTAGAAGTTACTAATGCTAGCGTCTCTAATAAAGGTAGAATAGTACTATCAGGTGATGGTAAATCTTCATTTGTAACTGTAAACGCAGATAATATACCTGTTAGTCCTACCGACGGTCAAGACGGTCAAAATAGATTCCAAAATGAAACGCCCATATCATCAGGTCATGGGCTATTTTCGTTTACACATGACTATGACTTTAATAATACAGACAGTATTGTTGAACCAAAAGAAGTTAGTACAGAATTTATATGTGTTAATGATGGTGCAGATATAGATATTTGGACAGATTATATAAATCCTTTTGGTGGTTATGATAACTGGAAAGATTCTATTATATCTATGGGAACTGTACATAATACTGGCACAGATGGTGATAGTGAAGATTTGGTAGATTTAAAATGTGTTAAACCTATTTACTATAAAGCAGACAACGGTCTTAGAGTATGTGATGCTAATTTTGGAGAAGAAGAATTAAGCGCTTTAACAGCAGCAGCAATCACTTCAGATGCGACTGTAACATTTAATGTTGATGCAGGGCATGGATTAGTTGTTGGAGAATACATCCAAATAGATTCAGAAGTAATGAAAGTGACAGTTTCAAATGCTACTTCTTTAACTGTAGAAAGAGGACGTTTTGGAACTAAAATAGAAAATCATGATGACGACTCTAAAATATTTAAAATCAATGTGCCTAAAACATTTGCTCATATTAAGCGTCCTATGCTTAAAAAGGCTGGAGCTAATGTAAATATTAATAGATGGGTTCAAGATATACAAGTTCCTGAAGCTCCTAAGTATGATGCGTTAACTGTTTTTAGAACAAACATATTAGGCTTTAATGGTAGTAACTTAATATCAAATGGATTATATCCTACAGAGCCTGAAAAAGTTCATCTTGGAGTTTCATTAAGTACAATAGAAACTGATGCTACATTAAATTTTAAAACAGGCGCTGTTGTTTCCGCAGACACAACAAGTACTGAAACTGTCATTACTATTACATTAGCTGCAACAGCAACTCCTGATACAGCAGTAGATGTTACTTCTGCTACTTATAACTTTGCTGTAGGTAAATTTATATCCATATCTGGAGCTGAAGCTGATGGCGCTGCTTTAAATGGTGTTCATGAGGTTGTAGGTTTTGGTGACGGAACTGGAGAAGTAAAGGTTGCTGCAGACACAGATACTGTTGGTTATACGCAACTTGGGACTGAAATTGTAATACTTGAAGATGAAATAATAGATGATAATTTAAAAAATAAATATATATTAGGAATGTCATTTTTATATGATGGTGGAGGTTCTGCGTTGCAAGAATCTAATGTTACTACAGCATTAGCTAATGATTCCGCTAACTTAATAAAACCTGACAATACATTTCCAGAAGTTAGCACTACAGTTCCTCATTGGAAAACAATGACTGGTACTGATGATGATATGACTTTACAGCTTGGGAGTGAGCTAATAACTACTACAAACAATAGAACTTTTGCAGGTGCTGGTGATTGGGCTAATTACGGAAGTTCTTCAACTCCTCCTTCAGTTTCAGGGGGTAGATTAGTATGTGTTACAAATGGTGATGGTGGTAATGAAGGCGCTCAACTTCCTATTGTTCAGGTTGGTGATGGCAGTACAACATCAATTGTAGCAGGAAAGACTTACAGAATGTCTGCTAAATTAGACAATACAGCAGGAAAAACAACTCCTGATATAAATTTTTCTTTAGGCGGTACTCATGTTAACGTAACAGCATCTGATGGTTCTCCTAGTAATGGAACTATCGACACAACTGAACAAGAATATTATGCAGATATTGTTCCTTCTGATAACACAACAGCAGTATATATTTATCAAACATCTGCTGATAATGATGCTACTACTACTTTTACTATTGATGATGTTTCTATTAAAGAAGTTGCATCCCCTTTAGATACTAGTAATACTAATAATTTTGATTTTGTAAGTCCTGGAACTGTTACAAATAATGGTTACAGAAATTGGATTTTTTACGAAACTGGAACAAGTGTTGTAGAGCAAGAAACAGAATATTATATTTCAGGAGCTATTTCTTATACAGGTAAAGTAGAAACAGGTGACGATATTAGAATATATGTGGGAATTGGACCTTCACAAACGGATGTTAGCGCTGGAACTACTGCAGCTATACCATTAACAATATCTCAACCTACAAACCCTTTTACAGGTTTAATTGAATTTGCTGGAACTGCAACCTCTGGAAGCTCTATTGACGATTCTGTGCCAGTTGCTATACAATTTAGAAATAATACTGGTACTGATGAACTTGCTACTTTACATTCAATAAATGTTACAAAGAAAAACTTAACAACAATGTCTCAAACAAATGCTCTTGATTTAAGACAAGTAAAAGATGTAGGTAAAAGTTATTTATCATTTTTATGTAATAATTCAAAAACAGGCCCATATTTTAGTATTACCCCTAATAATACTTGGAGTGAACGTATTGAAGGTTTTAGAATTTACATGAAACAAGTAGATATTATTGGCGGTGGATTAGCGGACGAATGGACAATGCTATATGATGTAGATTTAAAAGAAGGTACATATGTAATGCACGCTAAAGATAGTGATGAAGAATTATTAAGATTAGGGGATGTGCCTAGCAATGCGTGGGACGCAACTAACTCTACTGATAATAAAGCGCTTATAACAGGAAACACTAAAGGGGACTCAATTAAAGTTCCTCCAATATCAACTTACGAATCAGAAAACGGTTATGAAGCAGATACAAATTTATCTGCAAGATATAAATGTGTAGCAGTTGTTAAAAGAAAAGTTTTTATTGGTAATTTAAAAATTGGAGACAAAACATTTCCTGATAGAATGTTAAAATCTGATATAGATAAGTTTGATATTTTTCCAGATGACGGTACACATTTTATTGATGTTGCTACATCTGATGGTGAAAGTATCATAGCGTTAGAATCTATAGGAGATAAATTAATTCAATTTAAAGAAAAAACAGCATATGCTATTAGAGTAACATCAGCAGGTGAAGAATTAGCAGGAACTTGGGCAGGAGCAGGAGTTAAACATCCTTGTCAAATAGCAAAAACACCTAACGGAATTTTTTGGGTAAATGCTGAAGGGATTTATTTTTATGATGGAGATAAATTAAGCAATGTTAGCTCTAATAAGTTTAGAATAAACAATTGGTTAACTAATGAAGATTTTAAAAGACCTATTATTGTAGGTTACGATAAGTTTTCTAATAAAATAATTATACTAACAACAAATATTTCTGGTGCTGCTAGTAGTGGTTATATTTATGATATTAATAATGGAGCTATAACCCAACATGATAATTTATTTAATTGGTATGCATTATCTAATCCTACAGATACTATAATAGGTAACACAGAAACGGAGTTATAATGGCTAAAAACGACGAATCAAGTAAACCTTTTGACTCCTTTAGGCTAAATGTTCCTTTTCAGGACTCTTTTTTGATTCCTAATTCAGGGGCTGATGCTGCGTCTACTATTCCAGGTGAACCTTTAATTGTAATGAGTAGTGGGGACAATGAAAATTTACCCGTAGAAGCCAACAATATGTTTAGAAGTAATATGATTATGTCTCGTAATGGTGGGCTTATTATGTATACTTCTACAGACCAAACATCAGCATTAGGAGATATATCAGTATGGGATGATTCTTCTAGAGATTTATGGAATCATACTAAAGCAGCAGAAAAATTTAAAATAAGAACAAAAGATTTTGACTTTAGTGGAACACTCAATTCAAAACAAGGTATTGTATCAGGCCCAAGTGTAAGAAAAAAAGTTTATAAAATTTATGTTACATTTAAATGTGGTCAATATATGTCAGGCGTAAAAGTAAATTATGCTACTAATGGTTCTAATAGTTTTACAGGAACATTTGCAGATACAACATATTATACTGACACAAAAGGTTTTGACTCATATAATGCTGGAACAAGTACTAGTCAATGGGTAACAGTAGCATTAAAACCATCCTCTTCAATCAACAATGTTTATTCTATAGCTTTACAATTTTCTTACGCAAACGCAGGTCAAATAGGAAAATTAGCAGGACACACAGCATCAAACAAAGTAACTCTTGCTTCAAATGCAAGTGGAACAAATGATTTTTATAATGGCATGCCAATATTTTTTTATGGCGGTGATGGTTATGGGCAAATCAGAAGAATAATAGCTTATACTGGAAGCACTAAAATAGCAACTTTAAATTCTGCTTTATCTGTAAGCGCTAGTACATCTACTTTATATGATGTTGGATATATTCATTCATCATTTCAAATTAATGATATAGCTATAGTTTATAGAGAGAAAGCTGTTAAATAATGGCAATTCCAGAACCAAGAGGAATAACAATAGGTAAAGGCACTCCACAAAACTCTGAAGGTCAAAATGGAGATATGACTATACGTTCATCTATAAGAGGTTTAAAACTTTATGTTAAAGAATCTAATAAGTGGCATGGCATTGATTTAGATATTGATTTAAAAAGTTTAGTAGGAACAATACAAAGATTAGAAAAAGAAGTTAAAAGGTTATCAAATAAAACAAATAATAGTCCTGTTGTAGATAAAATATTATTAAGACAATCTGGTGGTTCGGCAGCAATTGGTATACAAAATAAGTCAGGTAATATAGCTTTTAGAAATTCAACTGATAGTGGTGATGCAAATTTAAATAAAATTGCGTTAGATACAAGTACAAATAACAGTTCAGGCTCAGGTTGGGGACATTTTTATTATGATAGCGTTAACAAATCTCACTTTTTAGAGTCAAGAGGTGTAATTATGTATTCAAATTTAAACAACCCTGACTCTTCAGCACATTCAAAATTAATTATGGTAAGTGACGAAGATGATACTGCAATAGTTTTAATGGAAAGAGCTACTGCTAAATATATAATGGGATATGATAATGTTAAAGCCGACGGTTCTACTTCAGATGCAAGATTTAAAATAGATACTGGAAACTCGTTTGCTGATGATTCTATATTTAATTTAGACTCAAACGGAATAGATGTTCAAGGTAACATAACCTCATCTGGAGACTTAACTGTAACTGGAGCTGATATTACTGTAGGGGCCGACTCTGATGGTACAGATAGAAATATAACATTTGGTCACTCTACACTTAAAACAATTATGGGGATTGATGATTCTGCAGACGCTTTTGTTATTAATACAGATGCTTCATATGACGGTACACTTGCAAATAATTCGTTTTCAATAGATGCTAGTCATAATGCAATTGTAGCAGGTTCATTAACTGCTGCATCATTTAATCATTTTATGGATGTTAAATTACATATGTTTGTAACAACAGATGCTAACCAAGATTATCTTCCATTTGGACCATCAAATATTGAAGGTAACTCTACTGGAGATTCTACTAATGATGATACATTATTTATTCCTCCATACGATGGAAAATTAATAAAATTAGTAATTCATCATGCAAGTAGTACGGGAGATGCAGGAGCAACAAGAATAAATTTAAGAGTAAATGGCTCTAATAAAAGTTTTGTTCAAGTTACTTTATCTAACGAAACATCTGCTACTTTTGACTTTACAACATTAGCTGATGACCAAGTATCATTTAGTGCTGGGGATAGAGTAAGAATTAGCGTTGACCCTGCTACAAAATTAAGCTATACTACAGCTTCAAGTGTTTGGAGGTATACAATTTAAAAAATGCTTGGAATATTTAAAAATATTTATTATGAATATTTAATTTATTTTTATAAATTATATGCAAGATTTAAAGGAGAATTATGAGACAACCATTTTCACTAGAGCAACAGGTTGCAGACCAAATAAGTACCAGCGAAGACATGATGAAAGATAGATATATTTCAGACATGACACAAACAGGTACAAAACAGATGGAAAGTTTAGTTAAAAAAATGCAAAAAAAGGCTCAAAAAGGAGCTGGCTTATTTAAAGGTGGACTTGGCAAACTTCTTAAAACAGGACTAAATATTGGAATGGGAGCTTTAGGTCCATGGGGAAAAGTTGCAAAACTTGCTCTTACTGCCGCTGATGCTGCAAAAAGACAAAAAGATTTAAAAAAGATGCAAAAAGATATAAAAAGTATGGGTGGAGTTCCAGCTCAATTTAAAGGAACTTTTTTAGAAAATTACTTAAAAGGTGGAGCGGAAAGCAGTAAAGCTCAATTAGGAGAGATGCTAAAAGGAAGAAAAAAAGCAGCAGGAATATCAGATTTAATCGCTTTAGGTGGCGACCTTATTTCAGTTGGAAAAGTGGCTCCAGAGTTATCATCATCATTAAAAGGCGCGGGCGCTAAAATTAAAGATGTAGCTACAGATGTAGGTCAAAAAGTAGGACAAAAAGCTAAAGATGCATTTCAAAGTGTTAAAGATAAAAGAATGCAATTTTTAAAAAAAGGCCAAGATGACTTTATGTATTATGGACCTGGTGGTGTTCCCGACCAAACAGATTCTGACTATCTACTTAATAGACTTTTTGCAAAAGCTGAAAAAGGTATAGTAGAATATCCAGCTGCAAGTGGAGCTGAATCATTAACGCCAGCTATTAGTAGAAATCTTGAAGAGTCTGTTATGTCAGACGCCCCTCTTAATAAGCTTTTTAATAAATTAGACCCAGATTATAAACATCTATATGAGCCTGCTGATGTGATAGGGGGAGAATCTGTTGAAAAAGCAGCTGCCGATGTAATAGGTGGGCAAACTTTTGAAGCAAGTGATTTTTCGCAAAAAATAGCTGCATTAGCTGAAAAAGCAGGAGGTAAATCAATTCCGTTTATGCCTGGAGGAGTAACTATCGACAAACTTAATCAGCCTTTAATGGGTCTAGGCGGAGATAGTGCTTTAGGTCAAGCTTTATTTACACCATCTAATTATGCACCTTTAGCACAAGATTTGTATATGAATTATTTAACACAACCAGCTGGGGAGCCAGTAATAACTGCAGCTCAAGGTCCTAGCAGAAGATATTATTAAGATAAAGGAGTTTTTATATGCCAGATATGTATGAGCAATGGGGTTATAGCCAAGATTATATGGACCAACAGGAGCAAGGAGGCGTATCATCTGATTTCTTTCAGCAACCTAGCGCACAAACGTATGGAACTAACGTGGGGATGCAAGGTGGAGGTGGGCTTCTAGACTCTTTATTAACTCCAAGCTTTATGTCTGATGTACAAACAACTTTTATGCCAAAACAGTATAATATTGCTGCAGATGAATTTACTCCAGGAGTAAACGACCAAGCAACCTACGATGCTTTTCTTGAAATGCAAAAACAAGGCTATCAACCCACAAAAGAAATGGCTGATATGATGATGTTAACAGGGGATTATGAAAAAGATGGCGCATATATTAAAAATAAAAAAACAGGTGAGCTTATGACCAAAGAGCGATATACTGACCAGTTAAAAAATATGATGAATGTTGACAGCGGTATGTTTTTAAGTGAGTCAGCTGCAGCACCTAATATATTTTCTCAAGCATCTTTATCTCAAGCATTAGCAAGAAGTGGTGTAGAAGGCGGTAGAGCTGGAATGGCAAAACCTATGAAATTATCTTCGTTACGAGCAATAGACCCAGCAAGTTTTTCTGCTCAAGTTGGACAAAGAAGAGGGTCGTTAGCTGACAGGTTGGTTGGACAAAGACAATCTGCTGCTGCTACAGGTGGTGATTTTGCAGGTTACGGAGGAAGAGCCGCCGCTACAACTGCTGCAGAGGAAGCTTTTGAATCAGGTGTTCAAAACATTTATGGTGATGTAGGAAGACAAAGAGGTCAAGCTCTTCAAGGTTTAGCTAAAGAATTAGCAGATTATCAAGGATTAATAAAAACAGTTCAAGGAGGCTAAATTGGTTAAAGTACTTCCGCCAGGAGCTAATGTAAACCTTAATCTAGGGAAAAACCCTATGGATAGGCTAATGGACACTTTAAGAGTTATTAGTACAGTTCAAAATATAGGGCAACAGTTTAGACAACAACAACAAAATCAAGAAAGAGAAGCTTTATCAGCCCTTTCAGTAACATCTAATTTAATTGGTCAATCAGACGACCCTTCAGATATATCTTATGCAGAAAATATATACAACTCTATAGACCATACAGGTGGAGCAGCTTATGATGCCACATATCAGGCTGTTGGAAAAAGTATTTCAGACGCAAAAAGTTCTTATAATCAAATACAGTCAATTGGAGATGAAGTAGGCTCTATTATGACACAAAACATCAAATTATTTGATGTTGATGGAAACGTAACTGTAGAAAAAAGATTTTCTGATTTAAATAAAGATGAAATTATTGCTTATTTTAACCAATTAAAAAGTAATGATGGGGCTAACGGTGAAATAGCAAAACAACTTGGCAAAGTTAAACAGTTAAAACTTTCTTTAGGTAATAGATTTGGGATGTTTGAAAGCGGGCAATTAAAAAGAGTTCCTAATATTAAATTTAGAGATGCTTCTGGTTCTGAAATGAGTAGTTCTGAATTTTTAGCGAGTCTTGATAGATTTGAAAATCAAATGAATATTTTTGTAGAGGCTGGTTTTGAAGATGGTATTTTAAATGAGCAAGAAGCTATTATGATTTTAAATGGAGATTACAGGAATTATTTAAACAGAAGAGAAGAAAAAAAATCAATATTTAGTGCGCAAGCACAAAGAACAAACTCTAACATTAATGATGCAAATAATAAAATAAAAAGCATAATATCATCAATGGAAGGAAAAGATACTATGTCAGATGTTTTATTAAATCCAGCTTTTATAGAACAAATAATGCCAGACATTCAAGACCCGAATGTTCAAGCCTTATATGCTGAACAATTTGCAGGTTCTCCTTCGTTAACAGAAGATGTTGAACTCAATGCTAGAATGATAGCTAACGATATGGGTGCGCGTGGTAAAGCAGAAATTTTAGAATTTTACAATGGAAGAAAAAGAGGATTAGAAGCGCAAAGAGATATTGATAGAAAAGCTGCAGAAAGCTGGGGTTTTAATTTTTACGGAGAACCTATAACAGCTATAAATTTATCAGGAATGCATCAAACTGAAAAACCAAAAAAAATAGATGACGACCAAAATAAAAAGTCAAAAGAATTTTTAGATGAAAATAATGATGGTGTTCCTGATATGGTTGAGCGACCTGAACTTTCTGATGAAGAAAAAAAAGAAAAAGAATTTATTCTTAAAGAGTGGGAGTCATATACAGTAGAACAAAAAAATGAATATAATAATGATTTTAATACATTTTATGAAAAAGTCACCACACCTGCAGGAGCTGTAACAGATAATAAAGGGACTGAAAAAACAACAGCTGTTTTAAATCAAAAACAATTAAAAAAAGCAGAAACAGGATTTAATAGATTCCAAAAGAAAACTAATAATCAAATATCTATGCTTAAAAAAAATATTTCTGATAAGAAAAAACAAATGAATAGGTTGACTTCTTTTAGTAAAGAATCTTTAGTAAATCGTAAAAATATAATGAAAGAAGAAATAAAATCTTTAGAAGCTCAACTAAAAGAAAAAGAAGATTTATTGCAAAATACAGATATTAATGTTTGGCTTGACACTATGGCTAGTAAAAAATTAAAAAAAGAAATAGAAGTAGGAAAATCAAGCGCTGAATTAGCAAAAGAATATTTACAATCACGAAACTTATAATATATGAGTAAAATTTTTAGTCAACAAGAAGTTATTGATTGGTATCGTAACTACGCAAATTTATATGGACGTTCAGACGAAGAGATATATAATCTTGCTAGTGAATATTCTATAAATAATTTTGGAAAACCTTTCAAACCTTACGTAGCTCCAACTCCTCCTCCATCTAGTAATGGTCAAATAAGAACCTTACCTATGGATTCTGATGAGTCTAGATTATCTAAAATAGATACATCGCCTAAAAAAGTAGAAGGACTCTTAGGTCTCGCTGCAAGCATTGGTACTGATATAAGTTTAGCTGGTGGATTAGCTGAATATTTTCCTGAAGGTATTGACTTGCCAGGAGATATGTTTGATATTTCACCTGAGTTTTTTCAAAAATCTTACAACGAATCTTTAGCTGGACAAGCTTATCAAGCTATTTATGGTCAACCAGCATATGATATAGGTGATTATAAAACTGATTGGCTTGGTGAAGCTGGAAGTTTTATGCTTGGTATGTTTAATGCTCCAGAAGCTGTAGCTTATTTAAGTGGTGCTAAATTAGGACTTTGGGCAGGTAGGGGAGCTACTACCGCTTTACACAAAGCAGCTATAAAAGGTATGAAAACAACCGCAACTCAAAAAGGTCTTAAAGGCACAGTTAGCAATAGAGCTATAAAAACAGCTATGGTTGAGTCTGGTTTAACTACTGGTATTTCTTTAGGGACACTAGGTGCTGCCCATTCAGCCACTCATTCAGCTGCAAAACAAAAAACAGAAACAGGAGAAATAGACGCAACTAAAGTTTTCCTTGATGGAGCAAAAGGTTTTGGTGAAAGTTTTCTTATTGCTGCGCCAGCGGGTGCTGTAGCAAAAGGTTACTTAGGAAGCAAATATGCTATGGCAAAAATGGCTTCTGATAAAGAAACCCTATCATTAACAAAACAAGCTTTATATGGAGTTCCTTCTCAAATAGGTACAGAAGCATTGGCATTTACAACTTTACCAACTTTATATAAAGGGTTAGGTAGTCTTGCAGGTGTCGAAGTTATGCCTGATACCCCTTCTATTTTTGATGAGGGTTTTACTCAAGCATTGTTTCAAAATACTGTAGTTATTGGAACTATGGCTGGTACAGGATATGCTTATCGTAAATTTAAAGGTGTTGACGAAACTCATGATTGGGCAAGAAAATTACTTGAACAAGGGAAAAGAGATATTGAAAAAGTTCAAAGAAGTACAGAAAACGTCAAAAGTAATTTAGAAGAAGCGGGTGTTAAGATTGACCCTGAAATGTTAAAATTAATATCTGAAACAAATCAAGAAGTTTTTGTATCAGAATCAGATTATAATAATTTTGTTAAAAAACAAAAAGCTGTAACAAAGTCTATTGATAAATTAAATAAAGGTGAAAAGCTTTCGGATAAAGAAATGAGTGAGTTTGCACGTGATGTTATGCCAGTAAAACTTGCAGAAATTGGATTATGGAAAGAATTAGAAAACAATCCAGAAACATTTAGAAAAATTATTGAAAAAACTGAAAACAGAACTGTCAATGATATTGAAATGACAACATATGAAACTGCATTAAAGAAAACTATAAAAGAAAACGTAGATGCTTTTGATGTAATAAATGGACAAATGACTGGTATAAGTTCTGCTAAAAAAGCAAAAACTGTACCAGGAACTGACTTTACTCCAGTTGTATTAGAAAGACAAAGAAAAATTTTACTTCCTGGTGAAGAAAAACTTGGTATGCAAAGAGAAGCTGCTTATACGCAAGAACAATACAATACGCTTTTAAAAGATGGTTTTAATGAAGTGGGAGTAAAGCCTGCTGCAGAAAAAGTTAGTATCCCTGAACAGCCTACATTAGAAAAAATAATGCAAGAAGCTGTTGATGTAGGGTTAGGTAAAAGGGGTGTTGGTCTTGACAAACAAAAATCTAGCAATAGAGCGCAAGAGTTAATTGAAAAAGCTTACGATGAAGTTTTTACTTATACTGAAAAGAAAGCAGCAAAAACAAGTTCAAATAAAAGATTTGTAGATGATAGAATAAACAAAATGAAAGATGTAGTTGCTGATAAAGTTACAGGTCGTAAAGATGATATAAATTCTGTTTTATCTTACGGTTTAGAATTTGAGGGTGGCAAAAAAATATATAGAGATTATAGTAGTAAAGTGGCAGATTATGTTAATTGGTTACATAAAAATAAAAAGAAAACTGTAGAAAACTCAGATGCTAGAGATGTTCATGAGTATGTAGAAAAAGTTGTAATGCAAAGGGTTGGTAAAAATAAAGTTGCCCCTTCTGATGTTGCTCCATTTTCTAAATTTTATGAGTATATAGACAACAAGTTTCATCCTAATGGGCTTAGAGTACAAAAAGCAATTAGCTATAAAGAAATTAATGAAAATAGATTTACTACTATAGGAGGACCTAAAGAAGGTGTAGATGTTAAACTATTAAAAAATATTGATAAAAATGTTGATAGAGTAGTAAAAGAATTAAGTGAATCTTTAAGTGGAACTAAATTAGACCAATCTATAATATTGTCTAAATTAATTAAATATGGTTTCAGAGGTGAAGAATTAGCTAAAATGGAGTCTAAAAATTTAAAATTTTCAAAAGAAGAAGGTTGGTATATAGACTTAGGTTTTGATAAAGATGTTCCAAAAATAAGCAAAGCAGATACTCGCCCAACAGTTATACCTATACCAGAAAAATTAGGGTTACAAATACAAGAGTTTGCTAAGAACTCACAACCAAATAAACCTATATTCAAAAACTTTAATATTAATAATGTTGCCCATAAGAAAAAAATAGCCCAACTAGTATTAGGTAAAGAATATGATAGATGGGACTTAAACAGGACTTTATTAAATACAAAAGCTTCTGAATTAAATATTCCTAAAGAAGCTATGGACGTTTATTTAAGGCATGGCGCAACAGCTCTTGAAAAAATATATGATAAACCTAAATTAGTTGACCTACTAAAAAGACATAAAGAAATACAAAAACAATTAGGGATTCATAAAGAAGGTAAACTTCAAGTTGAGGTTGTAGGGCCACCAGAATCTGTTAAAACATTAGCTCCATGGCTTGATTCTCAAATTAAAAAGAATCCTGGATTAACCCTTAAAAAATTAAAAGATGCTGACTTTGTAGGTAGATTTTATGAAGGTGTTATTGATGTGACTATGGGGAAAGCTAATAAGTTTACATTTTTTCATGAAAATGCGCATAGATTAAAAGCTATGATAGATGCTAGTGGTAATAAAAGATTAAACAAAGCATGGAATCAAGCAGAAAAGTTATTCAAAAAAGAAGCTAAAGGTAGAGATATGGAAGAGTTTCTTGCTGACGAAATAGCTAATTATGGCCTTAAACGTCAACAACCTGCCAACTTAAAAAGTAAAATGAAAGGTTGGTTAAACAGGCTATGGTCTAATGTTAAATCAGTATTTTTTGGTAAAGAAAGCTTAACTAAAAATGATGTAAAAAATATACTTGGAGAAAAAGTATATCAAGGTTTTGCTTTCAATACAAACGCTAGAGCTACAAGTTTATCTAAATATAAATATGGTTCAGTAGAAGAGTTATCTAAAGGTGTTAAAAAAGAATTTGATTCAGCTCTTGAAAAAAATAATGTATCTTTAAGCGCAAAAGAAAAGAAAGCTTTAGTTAAATATATAGCTGAGACAGCAGGTGTTGAAAACCCAGAATCATTTAAGCTTGGTAGCTCAGAATTAACTGAAGCAGATATAGAAAGATTTAGAACTAATATGGCGGAAATGCCTTTTACAGAAATGAAAGGTACTGCACAGCTTGTAGAAAAAGCCAGAATCATACGAAATATTGATTTAAATGGTAAAAAGGTATTCACCCCTGAACAAAAGAAAAACGTCATGAAATTGCTTGGTTTTAAAAAAGAGACCTTATGGGGTTCTGATATAAAAGAATTAAAAGCATTTGCTTCTATTATAAATTCAACAAGAATGCCAAGTCAAGAAAGAATCTCAGGCATTGCAGAATCAGCGACACAAGGTGAGTTGTCTAAAATAATGTCTGAAATGGATGGGGTGCTTGGTGATGCATCAAAATACGCTTTGTCAGTTGACCAAGTTATTAGAAAGTTAGGGGCTAAAGATATTGCTGGGAGATTGACTGACCATGTAAATATAGAATTAAATCATATTGGAGAATTTATACGATTTGAAGGAGCTGGAGAAAGACTTTTAGGTAAACGTAACTTTAATAAAGTTAAAGACAATTTATATCTCATAGATGTTGAACGATATATAGAAAGAAAAAATTCAGGTATATTAAAAAAATCAGAAGAAAGTTTTATTAATAAAGCATTTAAAAGTGATTGGGTCATTACAGGTAAAGATGGTGAGCTTATTAAAAATCCAAAATATAAGAAGCTAAGAAAAGCTGTTAATGAAAACACCAATGAAGGTAAAATGATTTTAGAGTGGGACAATTATACAGACTATGTTTATAAATCTTTTCAGCAGGCAGTCAAAGCTAATTTAAGCGAAGCTGAATATGCCAACTTTCAAGCAGATAATAAAATTAATTGGATAAGAGATAATATATATGTTTCAAGAATAATTACTCCTGATTTTAAAAGAGTCTTTGCTTCAAGTAATAATTTAGATAAGTTAATTGAAGAGCAGGCTGTACCGCAAGCTAAAAAACTAGCAAAAGAAAAGTATAAAACTGACAGGCCTACCGACGAACAAATAGGAAGTATGATGGAACAGGCAGAAACCTATGTTAGGGCAGACATGTATGATATGATGAATTTTGCAAAGGGCAAGCATAGTACTCGGTTTTTAAAAAGTAGGCACACTAAATTACCAGAATTTGTTGAAATTGATGGTAAAAAAATAAAAGTATATGAAACTAAATATGAAGACACAATTAAAAAATATTCTTTAGGCATGTCTAAGTTTATGGCTAACACAGAAATGTTTCCAGATTTTGTTGAAATAAAAGGTTACAATTTTAGAGGTCAAAAAGCCGCACTTAATAAGCTTGAGGCTGCAAACCCAAAGTGGGGCAGGTTTATTATAGAGAACGTAGAAAAACAATTAGGTTACGGAAAAAATTTCACTAACTATGGAGATATGTATACCAGAGGACTTGCTAATTTTGCACAGTTTATGGCTAAGACGCAATTATCTTTTCCAACTTCTGGTTTAAAAAATGCTGTGCTAGGTCAAGCAGCTACGCTGCAAGCTTTTAGAGTTAGAGATTATTTCCGAGGCATTGCTAAAGTAATGAGTAAAGAATTTAGAGATGAAGTTAAAGGTATGGGTGCTACTGAAATTGGATTAAGGCATATTACAGATTTAAAAGTTGGAAAGTATTTAGATAAAATATTTTGGTTTGGAGGAATGAAACCTTCAGAAAACTTTAACCGTTATATGTCTGTAGCTGCTAGTAAAATACAACAAGAAAGATTAGTAAAAACTATAGGTAGTAAATATTCTACAAAAAAACAAATTGAAAAAGCTGAAAGAAGATTAAAAGATTTTTATGATTTAAATGAACAGCAAATAAATTTATTAAAAAAATATGGTATGAATAATGTAGATGGGGTTCAATTTAAATCTAAATTTGAAAAAACTAAACAGCGTAGAGTTGTACAAAATGTTTACAATAAAATGAGTACTATGGCTCATATTAAAACTCAGGGCGCGTCATTATCTATATTTATGCCAGAGTGGGCAGACGGAAGTTTTATGAAGCCATTAACTCTATTTAAAAGAATGGCATATGCATCAACAACAAACTCATTAAATAATTTTAATATAGCAAGAAAAAATGGAGATTTAATTAGAATGACTATGCTTGCATTAGGGCCATACTTAACTGGTACAGCTTTAATGGCTGTATATGATTCTGTGTTTGGTCAAAAACCTCCTAAAGAAAATTCAGACTCATGGACGCACATGAAGCAAGTTTTTATAAGAGGTGAGGCGTTAGGCGTTTTATCAGACTTTTTAAGATTATATGAAGGCGAAGATGCGTCAACTACTTTGTACCCTGCTGTTTGGAACTACACTAATTTAATTGGTGACACATTAATTCCTTTATCTAAAGGTCAGAAAAATTGGGGCCAAGCTCGACATGAAGTATTCCAATCTACATTTGGAGCTTATCGTGGAGTTAATAAATTGATAGATAAAAGAAATAATCAAGAGTTTGTTAAAAAGAAAGCATACAGGAAATTATATTATGATTTTCTTGAAGAAACATTCCCAAATAAAGATGCTGATTCTATAGGGGAAAGACAACAAAATAGAAGAAGTCCTTATTATGCAGATTTTAATAAATATTTCTATAAAGGTTCGATTGAAGAATTTACGAAGCATGCAATAATTATGACATATGCTGTTGCAACAGATTTGTATAATGAAAATCTTACTGCCTCTGGCCTTCCAACTAAATATAAAAACTTTAACCAAGCTTATAAGCAGGCAATTACACAACTTAAAAATAAATTAAAGACCGTAAATCCTAACCCGACTAGGTTTATGAAAGATAATACGACTAAACTTTTATGGATTAAATGGTTAGGTAAAGACAAAGATAGAGCAGCTGAATACGCTAAAGAGCTGTCAGAGCTTGATAAATTTTACAGCTACAGAGTTAGAAAATTCAAAGAGCTTCTTCCAATAATGATGCAAGACAAAGATTTACATAAAATGGTAATTCAAGAACTTAAAAAACTAAAATAGTTCTGTTCTTGGTATCAGCGCCATTTGACTCGCATTAAAATCTCCACCCATTACAAGTTTTAATCTTCCTTCTTTTTTAAGGTCTATTATCTTTTGCTTTAAGTAATCAACACTAAATATATATCCACCTACAATCTTATCATTATCAGATAATAAATGAATCCATATATTAGAACCTGTTGTAGATATGCCGCTAGGTTTGCCGCTACATCTTATTTCTACAGCTATATTACCTGTAGTTTTCCATAAATCTCTCTCTGTTTTAACCTCTATCATGTTGTTTCCATTCTGTAGGTCTCTAACAAAGTCCTCACCCATTTTACCAAATTCTAGGTCAATGTCAAACTTTTTCATTTCTTCGTAATCCAACGGTATTTTCCTTCCATCATTTGTTATTAAATTAAGGTCTCCAAAAACATCATATATATCAATCAGCGTTATCAATTGCGTATTTTGCTATCATAACCGCATCTGCAGTAGCTAGAGTAGCAACTCCTTTCCATTGATATGATATATAGTTACTTGAATTAATAAATTCTTGTGCCATTTGTTTAAGTATATTTTTTCTTTCTTGCTTCTTTAATCCCTTTTCTACTTCATGATGCTTCATCCAAGTGGAAGGGGTTATATATATAGGGATTATGTTAAAAGATGCAATAACCCCCTCCCATTGGCCATAATTTTGTCCAAAAGTAAATATTGAACTCTTGCCATCATGTGGCATAGCCCATACTTTTTCTATACATAATGATATGTCTTTAGTTTGAACGTCTGTTATAATTTTGTTAAATAGGTCTGCCATACCTTGAACAGAGTCTGGGCATTTAGAAGCCCATATTCTATTATCTTGAATACAACATATACCTCCAGATTTTCCAGGGTCTATTCCTATATAAGTTTTAGAATGGCAAGTCTTTTGTGACATCTAACTCCTTTGCGTGTGGTATTGACCAATTGTCGTAAATAGTACAAATATCTCCATTATAATTAAGAGTTATTTCAGAAGACTCTCCGTATCTAACTTTACTTGCAATTAATCTAATTTCGTTCTTAGAGTGCATAGAAGGGTCAACCTTATAAGAATAGTAAACAAAAAATACATTCTCTGCCACCTGTTCTATAGCGCCCGATTCAGCTAGGTCAGACAGTTGTGGCCTCTTAGCTTCTTTATTCCTTGATTCTAATGACCTATTAAGCTGTGAAGCAAGCACTACTGCACACTTTGTTTCTTTAGCAAGCCATTTGTATTCATTACAGATACGTTCAAGCTGTAATCTTCTTTCAGTCTCTTTACCACTTGGACTTACAAGCTGTATATAATCATCTATAATAACATCTGGCTCAAACTTTTTTACTTCTGATGCAGTTTTAGGCAAATCTCTAATAGTATCAAACATAATAAACCTATCCTCCCCATATATATCTGCTATCTTTCTTGAAGCTTTTTTGAGTTCTTCAATAAAACCAATATTACTCTTATCTATTATACCTTTTCTTACATCTCTATAATTTAGTCTTGGATTTTCTATACAAATTAATTTTTTAATAACCTCGCTATTGGGTAGCTCTCTATTAAACATAGCTACTTTATAGCCACCCTTCACAAGAGAGGCTAACAAGTTCACTAGAAAAGTTGTTTTACCATGGCCTGGTCTTCCTCCAACAATACTTATCTCTCCTCTTGTTAACCCCCCTGCGAGGCTATCGATTTCTTTATAACCTGTCTTAATCATCTTCTTGTTACCCTCTTGCATAGTATTAAGGGTATCAGTCATAGCTTTATCTATAGTGAATTTTTCTCCTGGCCTAACTCTAATAAGCTCTCCCATAAGTGAGTGAGCCTCATTAATTAAAGTATAAACATCTCCGCCCCTATTTAAAGCATCTCTTTTAATATTTTCTGTAGCGTCTATTGTTTGTCTGAGTAGGTATTTCTCGTAAATAACCTGAGCGTAGGATTCCATCATACCCATACCACACACATCGTTTGTTATATCTAATATGTATGCAGTAGTAATACCATTAAGATTATCTTCATTAGTAAGCGAGGCACACAATAGTGGTACATCTACACTTTTATTTTCTTTAATCATCTGCGTAAGCTTGTCCCACAAATTCTTTGCTTTAATTTGTGTAAAAACTTTTCTATCTGGTATATACTGGGCTACTCTACTGTATTCTTTTGGGTAAAAGATAACGCTCCCTAAAACCACATCTTCTGTGGTCACATCAGCTATCTCTTGCATTTTATCTCCTTTTGTTTATTCTTCCTTCTTCATTTTTTTTAGTTGTTCAGCTTGTAAGTGTTTCAAGTGACTATTATAGCTATCTACTAATTTTTCTAATGACACTTCACATATCTTATAGATAACACCTACATTAGTATTTATCTCTTCCAGGGGTCTACCTTTTAAATACAAACCCCAACTATTTTCCGTTAGAACTTTTTCTAGAACTTTTCTTTCTAACATTAGCTTTCTCCTTCTTTTTTAAGTAACTATCAAACTTTTGTGAATCCTTCTTAAACTCTATGTATTCTACAAAACCGCTACTTAGAGCCAGAATCGTCTCCTCCAGTTTTAGTACTTGCATTATTAGATTTTCTATTACTGTTTGAACTTCCTTTGACGTTGGTTTTTTTCTTTTCATCTTTCTTTACCTCATTTAATATTTCTTGTAATACGTCTTTGACTTTTTTTACTTCTTGTTTTAACTTGGTAATATCGTTCTCCATATCTATTGCTCTTCCCACGTTTTACTCCTTTTCCTTTGTTTGTGTGAGTGCCAATTCTGTTGCTTGGCAGTTTTTTTTCTGTGACAATTTGCGCATAATATGACGCATTTTTCGATTTCTTCTTCAATACTTTTAATTGAGTATCCATGTGTTGCCATATTCGATACATCATTTCTTTTCGTTTGCGGGTCAAGATGGTGAAATTCCAGGACGATAGGATTGCTTTCACCACAAGAAGTACAAGGATTACTAAGCTTAAACTCATAGATTAAATTCCTTCTAAGTTCTTTATACTTTTCATTATTTACCTTAACCCTCTTCTTATATCTCTCGATATTCTTTCT
>VTLG01016381.1_pt1 | contig 33379 bp, 48 predicted proteins | sample 4694571 | NCBI WGS metagenome assembly VTLG01 (sample SAMN12604809, study PRJNA352737) | marine metagenome | biome: ENVO:00000447; feature: ENVO:00000209|ENVO:00000569|ENVO:01000036; material: ENVO:00002151; isolation source: viral sequences binned using virsorter ...
ATGTAGTTGAATACATTGCTTCTCTACCAACAGCAACGTTTTGAGTCGCTGAGTTAGACACATACATTGAGTTATAACCAACAGCAGTATTACTATCACCATCAACCAGTGCTTGACAACACTCGTGTCCTAGACATGTATTAGTAGCGCCGGTAGTAATATTGTATCCAGCCATAAATCCAAGAGCAGTATTCTGTCCTCCAGTTGTAAGTAACTTTAAAGCTCTGTAACCAATTGCAGTTGTTCTGATGGCAGAAGTATTGCTGTATCCAGCTTCAAAACCAAATGCTGTTAGAGCATTATCATGCGTTGAAGTGGAATAACCTGCACGATAACCGACAGCTGTTAAACCATTAATATTTCCAGATATACTTTTTAAACACTCAAGACCTACAGCTGTATTGTTCGCTCCAGTTATAGCTCCACCGTTCATTGCCTTATGACCAACAGCAATATTACCTCCACCGGTAGTTGCTGTTTTTATACTTTCAAACCCTATCCCGATATTATAGTTACCTGTTGTAATCGCTCCACAAGAATCTTTACCTATAGCGACGTTATAACTTCCAGTTGTGCATACATCTAAAGCTTGATGTCCCATTGTAGTATTGCTTGCTCCAGTTGTTAACGCCATCGCAGAGTTACCACCAATTAATACACTTTCTGCAAAGGTTGCTCCTGATCCTCCTTGCCCTCCATTAGCTCCTATACATACATTCATTGTTCCTGTTGTACAGTTATATCCTGCATTACTTCCTAGATAAACACTCCAACCACCTGCAGTAACACTGTATCCAGCTTGGTTACCTATAGCAGTGGTGTAGTGAGTGGTTAAACTTTTCGCTGCATGATTTCCAACAACAGTATTAGCAAAAGAACTTGCTGTATTATCTAAGAAAGCTTGATAACCAATAACAACATTTGAGGTTGCATTTGGTGTATTTTTTCCAGCTTCATAACCGATATAAACAGAAGTGTTATTAGTAGTATTAGCATAACCAGCTCGATAACCAATATTGACATTTGAATGTCCTGTAGTAATAGCAGTTCCAGCCTGATATCCCATTGCTACGTTGTAAGATGCTGTCGTAAGTGCATATAAGGAATTATTACCAACAGCAGTATTGTACCCACCTGTGGTGCAAGCATTTAATGCTACTTGTCCAACTGCAGTATTTGCCTCAGATGTAGTGCAAGCTTCTAAAGCTCTTGCTCCAATGGCAGTGTGATAATCCCCAGTTGTTATATAACGACCAGCTTCCTTACCAAAACAAGTATTCTGATCTGCTTGACCAGATGTAAAAGAACCACCAGCACTTGTACCACCTACAGTATTACTATTAGCATCAGAATCTACACCACCAGATACTTCACCCCACGTATTATTACCACGTAAATATGTGGACGAAGAGGCAGTCCCTGAACCAAGTCTAGCTGCTGGTACTGTCCCTGATGATAACTGATTAGCGGCTAAAGAAGTTAATGATGCACCAGATCCACTAAATGTTGTAGCTGTACAAGTTCCCGTTACCGTAAATCCCGTTCCAGTAGTTTCTGCTCTCTTTACGTTATCGAAATAGAGCTCTACAGCATTATCTGGTTTTGCTATAAGGTAATTTTCATTGCTGGTTTTACCTAAAACAATATTTTGATCACTTCCAATCTTTAGTAGAGCTGCTCCATTATTAAAGATGTAGGAGTAATTACCACCTGCGGCATCGTGCCATATTTCTAGATCTCCACCATCACCAAATTTAGCTTTAACGTTATCATCAAACTCTAATGCTTTATCTGACATATCCCATGTCAAATCAAAGCCAGCATGGGTAGCATTATCAAAGACAACATCACCTGTGAACGTACCACCTGCTAGAGGCATCTTTGTAGAGTCAGTCGAACTATCAGCAGCCCACCCTAAATTCCCTGAACCGTCGGTTTTAAGAAGATAATTAGCACTACCGTCAGCAGCAGGTAATGTGAAAGTTACATTACTAGAAACAGTTGCTGGTGCTTGAAGAGCTACATAATGACTAGAGTCATTGTCTTGAAAACGAACATCGTTTTGAGCAGCAACCTCAATATTGTCTCTAATAGGACCAAGTAACTCTGCTTTTGTTTGTGTCATCTACCAGCCTAAATCTGAACGCTATATATCTAATTTTACGCTTAGAAAACTTACTGCTTACCTTAATAAACTAGGAGTAATCCCAAATTCTTCATATCCATAAGGTGCAGTATCAGATCCAGCCGCAGATTCATCGCGACTATACATACTTCCTGTAGGAATATGAGTACCACTTTGACTATATGAAGATGAACCACTTCGATATTCTTTCCACTTTGACGCTTTATCTTTAGCTTCATCCCAACCACCATTAGCCATTACTGTTGGGAAATCATTATCACCCATTACGTAAAGTCCTTACCAATAAGACCACCTAATCCTGGACCTAAAAACATCTTTCCTAAATGCTGCCAACCGCTGTCATTATCACTATATCCCATAGGATTAGAACCCACCATTCCTCCTCCCATAGGATTAGAACCTGCTCTTCCTCCTCCCATAAATGGAGCCGCTACTCCAGCTGCACCTACAATCCAAGGATTATCTTTTATAAAGTCTCCTCCTTGTTTGAAAATGTCTCCTGCAAATCTCATGATTAAGCAGTCTCCTCACTACCGCCAAGTTGGCGAAGGAATGCATCAACCTTATCCCCCACACTTGGCTCTTGAGAAGCTGCATTCATAGGGTTAATTTTTTCAGCAGCTGCTCGCATAGCTTGATCATATGGAGCACTAACAGCTTGACCCTGAGTTGCATATCCACCAGGCAATCGTGACTGCCTAGTTGGATCAACTACATCATTTAACCCAGATGGATCAAACCCGGGACTATTTAACGCAGGCATTACTTTATTAATTACGTATATTAATTATAAATCTATAACTACTTTATCTTTAAGTATTACCCACCTACAGGAACTCTTCTCATCGATCCATCCTCCATCTGAATCAATTCAGTACCTGGACCCTCGGTTACTGGAACTTCATTAGCTACTGGAAGTTCATTCTTCTTTATTATTACTCTCGGACCCCTATTTGGAACATGATGATAGAAAGTTCCCTTAGATCCAGTAAAAGACATATGCGGATCTTTTCCACCTTCATTATATCCAGGACTCCGTGCTCTTAAATTACGAGCAAGGTCACGTAGTTGATGTCTTAATACACGTGATCCTTTTAAATCATATCCTTGATCCATAAATGTTTGAAGAGTCTTAGCATCTTTTTCATTTAGACCTCTTAAATAATTATCAACTTTAGTTGTCACTGATCCATCAGCAGGTAAATCAACCTCTGTAGTTGGAAGTTGCTCTTCCTCAGCTGGAACACCATCTACAGACAAAACAGTAGCACCAGGAGGTGTACTACCAACCGGGACCCTTCTTACCGAACCATCCGGCATTCTAACTAACTGAGTACCGGGACCCTCGGTTACTGGAACTTCTTCTTCTCTAGTAGCAGCACCCAACGCTTTACCAGCTACTTCCCAAAGAGCCGCAGTCCTAGCAGCTTTCCAATATTTATCGTCATCCTTATTCCCAGTATTATTTGGAGGCTTATTAGGTGGAGGAGCGAAATCTACATTTGTCTCAGTCTCTACTGGCGTTGTACCAAAATCAATAACAGGACTATCTACAAATGGAAGATTGGTAGTTGCTGAAGTATTTAAAGCATTCTCCTTAGCTTTATCAAAATTAGGTGTACTTGGAACAAGACCAGCATCAAGACCACCAACACTTCCATCTTTCCATTGAATAGAATCATCTCCTGGAATCGGATTCTGTGTGGAAGCTCCAGATAATCCCCTATTCCTCATATAATTATTCAACATTATCAAACCAATACCAGCCGTATTTACAGCTGGTGTAAACCACCATGGTGATGTGAGCGCCGCAGTTGCTACAACCATACCAATTACCAGTTAAGCCCAGGGATTATTGCCCCTAATCCTTCTGATATCCCAAGCTCAGGGGTCCATCCTTTTTTACCTCTTTCTCTTGCAGCGGCTGCTTCATCAGTTCCTATAGCAGCTCCAATAAGTCCTCCACCAACAGTCCCAACTGGCCCACCAACTTTTCCAATAACACCAGGAAGTCTACTACCTACATAACCACCGACACCTGCACCGGCTGCAGTAAGCCCAATATCTCCGAGTTTATCTAGGTAATACTCGAGGAAAGCCTTGCCTTTATTAGCACGATCTCCTTCTGCAGCTCCTGCTAAACCACCGAGAACTCCCGAAGTGACCCATCCTGGTAACGCCATTTTTTTAAAAAACTTTTATATCTAGTTCTTATAATATTAACATCGGGAAATAATAAATAAGATGACAACTTATGCCCACGGTACAACACTAGAAGTACTCGAAGAAAGAGGACATAAAATACATCGAGTGTGCTGCCATGGTGGTGGGATGTGCCGCTACGCAAAAAACGCTTACGAAGCACAAGATTTCATTCGAACCTTCGAGGAATTTTCTAGCTATCACTGTGACTAGGTATCTGAGTGTCACATAAATTTTTGCTGAAACTCAACAGTCATATACCTAACCCAAAATCAAAGAATGTCCAAAATAATTAAAAAATAGACAAAAAACAGTATGGGAAAGTCGACTTAAGCCCTCTTCCTCCGCTAAAAAACCTTTTACTGCAATAGATTTGATATCAACACCCAACTTAAGAAAAAAAAGGGCTGTTTTACTTAAGTATGTATATGTTGTGGATAGGTAAAAGAGTGTATATAAGAAGACTTGACATCCACATACCTAACCTCATACTTCTAAGAAGTAAGTAAATAGACTTAAAAAACGCTATACTTTGGCTGTTGAATCAAATGCCTTGATATAACTGGCATTTAGATGGTTCACTCTTTGCACACTACCTAAATGACTAAAGAATCTGCCTTCCTTTACCAAGATTTAACTCCCTACGATCAAATAGTTTTTGCCAAAGCCTTTCAAGTAGCTCTTCAGCTAATGGGTAAAAACGAATGCTGGTGTATGAAAGAACGGAATCATTCCGTGTTTCGAGGCTTTAATACTAGTAAGACAAATCGTCTCCTATATAAGAATAAAGATGCAAGACCACTACTACTTTCAATGACAGGACGTTTTTATGATGAATCAAAACCTATTATTGTTCGATCTGCAGAGTGTAAATCCTTTTATTGTTTAAATCCATCTCACTACTACTGGGGCACAAGAAGAGATGTTGCTCGTGAGAACGCAAAACGCACTAAGAATGGTGTTAATAACGAGTTAATAACTAAACTAAGAATAGAAAAGGCCGAGGGGATTAGTAGTTTAAAATTATCAAAAGCTTATAAAATCCCATATCATACTGTTAGGCGAATCTGTAATAATGAAACATACGAAGATAGTGCAGAACAATATCAATCCAGTACGCTATGGAATAAAGCTCTATCAATCTGTGAAGAACTCACTACAACTTATCCTTCAGAGGCTAAGAAATTTAATTTGGCTTACTACGTGACTAGCGAACTTGAATGCCCTTGGCATCGCCAATCTGAACCAGGCCACAAGGGTAACTTTGGCTTAATGGGTGAATGTTTAGATTGTATGGAAGAAATTAAAAATGGCCGATGTACCGTTGATGTTCGCAATTTTGATTTTCGTTGGTATTGGCAAGTTAAACGATTCTGGGATCAAGTCGACATAAAAGGCATTGATGAATGCTGGAAATGGAAAGGTGCTACTAGAAAAAACAATACAGAATCAACTGCCTACTTCCCCTCTCCGTTTCATTCCGCTAAAACACAGTCAGCATCACGTATTGCCTTTTGGTTAAGTCGCGGCTATACAGGGAAATATAGAATCTTCAGTAAATCTTCATGCGAATCTTTCTGTTGTAACCCAACACACCTTACAATCAAAGAACTAAAAAATTGCCCAGAGCCTAATGAAATTGAGAGAATCAGACTCAACCACGGAAACATCTTCCAACATTACAAAAAGGAAAAAGATAACATTCAAAGAGAGTAGTGTTTATCCGAGTAATTATCACTTAGATGAACGTCAATATGCAGCGATTGTTTCTTTAAATGGCAAATCCACTTACTCTGCTTGGTTCAATACGAAAGAAGAAGCAGAAAGAGTTCGACCATTCTTAGAGGAAGCATTAGATTATAAATCTTATCCCACAATGGCAGAAGAAAGTGAAGGTAGAGAAGGAGTTAGGGCTATGGCTGAACGAGTTAGAATAATGGATGAACGATATAAAAAATCCGGTAGAGACAAACCAGAGCATCCAATGCATGGATTTTATACCGGTCTAGCTGCAGAATATGAGCAGGTATCTAACAACGATTCCGAATAACACAGGTTTTTATAATTTAGGAACTGTTGAAACCTATCCTACCGGAGGTGCAGGACCAACTGCTTATGGTCCAACTTCTTACTATGGTTCAGATCCAAGGCCATCAGAAGATGGGGATAACCTAAATAATCCTATTGACCTAGGCGACTTTTCATCTGTATTTCGTTCATTTTCAATAAAAAATACCCATGGTGGATTATCACGTAAGCAAACAACTTTCTATAAAATAAAATTAGTAGAACCAAGATCTGTACAATTTACACAGGATTATTCACAATTCTCTTATGAACAAAAAACAAACAAAAATACATTAGTAGCATTTTACAGAATAACCGAAGATAAACGAAGAGAAGAATTACCAATTAATGATGATGGCTATGTCTATCGAGAAGGAGCAGTTGATTATTTAGATGACGAAACAGACATCTCACTTGGTGATTATCCAATCACTAAATTAGATGCAGGAGAATATTTATTCTTAATTACAAATGATATTAGATACCTAGAAACAAGCTATGCAATTAGCTTGAATGTTAATATTCTGGACTGGGGCGGAAAAATAAACGAAGCAACCGATACCTCTCTAAACTTTGGACTTGTTAACGAGAGTTATAGCGAAATGTTAGATTTTGGTCAAGTAGACGAGTAATTAAGCCTTAATTATCTTTGGATCTGTATCACCTACTTCAACTTTATCGCTCCGGTCTTTCCACTTATTAATTTCTGGGAACCAGTCTCTATTAGCCCACTCAGGCTCTTGGAACTCTTTCCATTCAAAATTCTCATTAGCCTTCTGCTGTTCCGCTAAAGCATAAGCTCTCTGAGCTCTAGCAAGACGCTCCTCAGGACCACCCATCTGAGCAGCTGTGGTTGTAACACCTGGGGCGGGGGCTCTCAATCGAGCCTGACGACTAGTACTTCCTGAACCTGGTTTAGGAGCTAAGGCATTAATAACAGCAGCAGTAGCAGAAGAACTACCACCTGGAGTTGTCTGCGAACCAAAAGGTATAGAAGCGCCAGGAGCATTCATTCTGGCATCAAGTTCAGCAGTTGCTAAATCAATACCACTATGTCTAACTGCTGTATTTCCTGGTGTCGCACCTGCTTTCCAACGCCTCTCTTCAATTGCACGTTCCCGATCATCCATACGCTTCAAATATCCAGAAGCATCTTGATATGTTGAAGTAGGAGTCACATCCTGCACAATCTGTGGAGGAGGTGGAGGGGGAGGCATAATAATAGTTGGGGGAGGAGGTGAACCGCCACCTTTGTTATGCAATAAAACCCCATCACATATATAAGTATGAGGACCTTCTACAGTTAACTCTACAGATTGACCTTTACCAATACTCTTTTGTCCTTCATATTCAACTTCTCCCTCTAATTGAACAATTGTATCTCCTTCTGATAGATCTAAAGCATGAACCCATTGTCTGTCTCTAGGTACATAAAATTGATCTAATTCTGCACAAGTAAATGCTTTACCAGATAAGGTTAACTCAAGTAGAGGAGACTCAATAACCCTTACATAAGTAACTTCAGCTTCTTGCTTTTCAAAAGAATGTTGATGTAAAGTCTCAACTTTATCTCCTACCTTTAGTTCTCCTGCAGGTTTTTTAACTCCTCCTGCTAAGAGGACTTCCATCTCAGGTATGCGACCACCCATTGTACTACTTAAGTTTAATCTCTATACTGATTCTATCTGTCACAAACCCGTGTAAATGCTGGACACCGATCACACTGACAGGCACGAGAGCGAGAATCAGCAACAACTCAGCATAAGTAATGGGACGACGCATAACAAAGAATATCCTTTCCTTAAGGAGTTTAGCGACCTAATAGCCGAATTGTCCAGAAAAGAACTAGAAGACTTATTGACACATCAACAAAAAATATTCGCAAAATCAATTTGGGAAGCAGAAAACTATGGAGGATCTATAGAAAAATGCAAAAAACGTCTAAAAGAATTACATGGACCTAAGTGGTACCAAATTGTCTCAATAAAAGATCATATGGCAGATATTTCTGAATATTATAGATTTGTTCTTAGAATTGATCACAAACAACAGTGGGATAATCATAAAAAATCCGCTAAGCTCCATTCAACCACGATCCTCGAATGACAGTTATTAAAAATGAGGACTGGATTGCAGCGTTAACCAATAATGAATACGAACCGATAGAAGATAGTTCTAACGTGTATCAAAGCTATCGATTTGAAAGCTTAGATATTAACTCTGTTACAACGAAAAACTATAGAGAAAAACTAGTACCTTCACTAATAGAACAGATTGAAATATTTATCCCTCCTTCAGGCAGCTTCGAAAATTCAGATTTAAGACGATACTTAGAACTAATATGCAGCTATGAAACTAGTACAACAGATCTTATGTTAGGGCTGTCCCTAGCTGATCAGATTCGATTAACTTTCAGTGATATGAGGACAAGTACAATCTGTGATCGATACCCAGAAATAAATTTAGCGGAAAAACGGCGTTATCGATGTGTAGCAGAATATCTAATACGACAAGGAGAGCTAACCAAATTAAGAGACGCACACGGTAAATTGATAAAGAAAATAGGAAATATGCAAAAAGCTGTAGTTCTATACCAACCACTCCCCAAACTACTAGAGACCTTAAAACGATCTGGATTAGGTCATCTCGTTAAATCAACACCAAAAGTTGCAAAAACCCCTGTAAATACAGAAAAAACTTGATACACTTAATTAGATAAAAAACATTATGACTAATCGAAGAAACAAATTACTCAAAAAGCTCCTACGAACTGTATCTACTGAAGACGAAGCAAAATTATTACAGTTAACTATTGAACGCATATGTGCTGACATGTGCGAGTTCTATGCAGAATTCTATAAAAAAGAAGGCCCAGGAGCTATGGTCTATGTCCCGGATGCCCCAGAGAAAAAAAGCATGTTCTACTTAACTGTGGATCACCTAATGAATGCCCTTAATGATTTTAATAATAGAGATATGGATGGAGTTGCTGACGTTATGAAGAAGGCAATCTCACGAGCAGAACAAATAGATCCAGAGAAAGAATCCTTATTTATTATTCAAGACCAAGAAAAAATGCAACTTATTCACTACAAACACGATAGTGAAGGAGCTGACTTTGTAAAAATGATGTGAAGAAAAGAAAACTACGTTGGGCTGATTATCAATTTGTTTTAGGACGAATAGCCCATCTAAATCATGATTGGTTAACCCCAGCAGACTACCTTCCTTATATTTATGCATTATTAGGCGATATTGACCTAGATCCGTGCTCTACACATAGTGCAAATGTGGAATTCTTACGAGCAAAAAAAATATATACTCTAAAAGAAGACGGATTAAATATACAAGAACCTTGGACTGGTAAAACCTATCTGTTTCCACCAACATTCGGACGCTGCTCATTCAGTAAAGAACGTGGAACATGGAGGTGGAGTGTAAAAGCTGGAGCAGCCGCAAAAGCTCCCTCAGTTATATGGTTCCAACGCTTAGTAAGAGAATGGAAATTGAGAAATATACCGGAAGCCCTCTTCTATACTATTTATCCCGAAATGTTTAGAACCTGCCCGGAAATGTGGGATTTCCCTATTTGTATCCCTATAAAACGAGCAAATTTGATACATGGTAAAGGTCTATTTACTTTGAAATCCCCTATGTTCTGGGGTTATTTTGTATATTTACCAAGTCTTGAATTTGGTTTTGACCAAACTGAGCGCTTTAAAGAGGTATTCTCTAATATAGGCAGAGTTATTTGTTAAGTTGTAAAAATGACAGAAACACAACTCGAAATAGCTAAAATATGTGACGACATAAAAGAGCTATTACTTTATAAAAATGAAAGATATGGTGACTCTGCACTTAAACCATGCAGGATATTCAGTAAATCAAACGCAGTAGAACAGATTTTCGTAAGAATTGACGACAAATTAAATAGAATTCAAAAAGGAGTTGGCTTGCTAGAGACAGATGAAGATGTCATTATGGATTTAATAGGATATCTAGTATTACTTAAAATAGGATTAAAACAACAAGAAAAAGTCTTAGAGGCCCTTCCTGCATGCAGTACGAAACCCTAATAAAAAATTACACCCCAGAACTGCAATTAATTGACGCTCTAGATATGCTCAAACATTATGAACCTGACGCTGCGGAGATCCTAGACCGCTGGGCTTCTGAGTCCAGTAACGAAAAAAGCGACGTAGAGACTCACCAGAAGGATCCCACTCAAGAAACTTTCTCTCAAGATATTCAATTGCTTTCAACTGATTGGGAGCCCCAGTATAAGTCTCAGGGATGTTTAATAAACATCTCTTTAGATGGCACCGATGAGGTACAAGAGTGGGAACTTCCTTATCAGCTGCATAATACAAATCCAACTCAACACGACGTTTATCTCTAATTAGATCCCCACCAGACAGCCAAATCCTATTGATATAAGGACTCCATTCTTGAATGATCTTAGTTTTATTCGCGGAAGTATTTATTAGTTCTAATAATCGACAAGTTTTAAATGAAGAAATACCAATACTATGAGCAAAGCTTAAAAGTGCAGCCTTCCGATTAATATTCAATGGTACAAGAACATAATGAGAGACTAAATCAGAAAACTCTTTAAGATCTTCCTCTAATTGAATATCTATTTCTTCTTCAGTCACTTTATCAGTCGCAGCTATCCAGCGTTTTCCTAATTTCTTACTGCCATATCCAATACGCCAAATATCCTCTCCGTAATCCTTATAAGAAGCATAACGCCCCATACCGATATGGGTACGGGGCAATGAGTGAGCTTTTATTAAATTAATACCTTTTCTAGTTAAAAAAGGATGTTCCTTCCACTTAGTTTGAACTCTCGTTTTTTTATGGGACGACAACGCTACCGCTGTAACTAACACTAGAATAACCGTCTAGCTTTAAGAGAACAATATAATTTTTAGCTGCATTAGTAACTGTTACTGCCACAACACCTTTACCTTTTCCATCCTTAGCGATATTAGTAAACTTTTTATATCCAGTAGGTGCGTTACCCCCTGTATAAGAGTCCTCTTGGAAAATCTCCATAGTATTAATGGAGTTACTACGATCTAGGGTGACTTTAATATCACCGGTACTACCTGGATTTACACGAAACCCTCTAATTGCCTCACCAGGATTAGCAGCTGCAGTAGAACCGAGATAAGTAATCTCAGATCCAGCATCAACGCTTTGTGTGTCTAGAGTTCCTTCAATGGTGCGAGTAGCCATGATACTTAAGAGATTTGTCCCATCGTGGAGATGTTGAATTTGATGTCGGCATCAATGCCGTGGTCTTTTAAGATGCCAAAAAACATTTGGCGATCTAAAGCTTTTTGATGGAGCATCTCAACGAAAGCCTCTTCTAGATCACTGCGATCCAAATTTTGAATTGCAAGAGAAGCGGCGTGAATGGAAAATTCAACGTCAACTGGAAGCTCTAGTGCATCCATAAAAAGTCAAAACCTTATATTTATATTACCAGCGCTGAACTGAGGTTGCAATTACTCGTCTAGAACGTCTATCGTTACGCATTTTTACAGCGTCCCTAAGCATAAAAGTACTCAACCCATAGCTTCCACTAAATACTAATATGAAACTCAAAGCAATAAGTTCCACTTGAAAAGATAGAGAGATATCTATATATTGTACGAATACTAAAACTTAGAAATGAAGCCAGACGAATTGCCAACTCTGATCAAATATCTGACAAGAGCTGCTTTATCGGGAGTTTCAAAAACAAATCTCTTAAGAAGTTTTAAAGAATCTTATAATCTCAGTGACCAAGAAGTAAAAAATATAGTACAACTTTGTAGATTTAAAAAAGAACCAGACTGGATTAATTATGATGCCTTTTATAACAATCCGATCGCTGAAAAAGCAACACAAATAAAATATCCATTTACACAAATCTATTCCTATAAAAATTTCTTAACAGAATCAGAATGCTCTACATTAATTGAATATATAGATGACTCTGCAAGAGAATCAACTATTGCAAATAATGATGATTCCCAGATAACTTCAGATTATAGAACCAGTCAGACAGCGGATTTAGACTACTTTCCTAGTGAATTAATATTCGACATAGATAAGAAATTAGAAAATTTAATAGAGCTAGATCCCTTTTTAGGAGAAGGAATGCAAGCGCAAAAGTATGACCCTGGACAATATTATAAAGAACACTGGGATTTCTTCCCACCACATGATAAAAATCAATATAAAGTCTACTGTGAATGGATGGGGCAGCGTACTTGGACAACAATGATGTACCTAAATGATGTAGAAGAAGGGGGAGAAACTTACTTTAAACATCTCAATTTAAAAGTTAAACCAGAGAGAGGATTACTCCTGGCTTGGAATAATTTATATCGAAATGGTAAACCAAATTATAAAACAATGCACGAAGCACTACCTCCTATAAAAGAGCAAAAATATGTAATAACTAAATGGTGGAGAAGTTGGAGCTTAATTTAAGTATTAATTACTCTATCGTCCATTTTTTCTCTAATGGTCATAGGCTTCTCTCCAGCAATAGCTCTTCGTCCAATGGCAGCATCACGCTCAAATCTATGATCCTCCATCTCATCAGCTACCTTAATAGCTCTTTCACGTAAGAACTCATATGGGTCCCGTTTTGGTTCAAGTGGTGAATTACCCATTATCAGTACGTAAGACTTCTATATTAGTTTAACAAATCCACCTTCTCTTCTTCCTCTGCAGGATCATATTCCGCATCTTCTAAAAGCTTTAATAGATAATAGTGAATCCGACCAGTAACCCATCGCAAATCTTCATCACTAACATCACAAACAATTGCATCAATAGAGAGTTCACGAGACGGATAACGTACATGCTCCGCAAGGAGTTCTAGGGCACGATACCTATCTCTAGTGAGCTCTCCTAACATCTCATTCCGATCCTTCACCTTCGACTACAGAACCACCTGCAGCTTCCTCAGCTTGTTGCTTTTGTATAGCAAGTAGCTCTAGAGCACCTATAACTTTTAAATAACCTTCTTTAAGAGTCATTAATTGAGTCTCTCCTTCTTTTATCTGAGACTCTAGTTGAGAGCGCTGTGTCTGTAATTGGTTTTCTAAAGACTGTGGAGCATCAGCCATGGGTGTTTCAAATAACGTCAATTAGGACAATAACCCTCCCTAATCTTGCAATTAAATTATCGTTTTCGGAAATTAACCCAACACCAACCGGATGCCCCTCCACTGGCAAATAAACGTACATTCATATTTTCAAAACTGTATTTAATATCCCTTCCAGAATCAAGAGACCTATCCTCCCAATTACCATTAATAAGATCCATTTTTCCAAAAGGGTCTTGTACTAACCAGTAGTCTTTTCCATACCCAGTTATCGCTACAAGATGTGTCCCTCTTGTTGGATCAGAAATATCACCACGGGAAAGTAAACTGGCAGCTACTGGACGTCCACTATGAATTTCATCCTTAATATCCTGAGAATCAGCTGAATGAGTAAAGGTTGCCCCCATTCTTAATTCTATTAAAGCTTGAGAGTGAGCAGTCCTATAAATACTTTTACCATACTTATTAAGGACCTCTAAATAATCAATAACACTGTTAATATTAGGGGTTTTTAAATATTTAAGACACATTGCTATCGTAAAAGATTGGCTGTCTTTCCACTTATCTGGCTCTTGTTGAAAGTAAGGAAAATCTTTTAAATAAATTAAATCGCGATCTATTGCATATGGAACTTTTGGTTCTTCATCCGTTAGTCCATCCCAATGTTCATCTTCAATCCACCACTCTCCTAAACCAGTTTCTAAATATGTATGATTACTTTCTCTATCTATGACTTTGCAACGGCGTATAGATCTAGCTGGTAAAACTTTAGCTTTATCAGTAGAATCTAAATCATCTACATTAATAGGTTCCTTCTTCAACCATGTAGGGCAACGGGATACGACAGAGACCCACCCCCAATGAAGGTTTGGCACATAAGGATGTAATTCTGATCACATATTACAACACTTGAATCACTTCATAAACCTCTGGAAAAATATTTTGTATATGTTTTTCTATACCCATTTTTAGTGTTTGAGAGCTCATTGCACATGTGGAACATGCACCATGTAAACGTACTTTAACAACTGGACCTTCGTCTATATAATCAACTTCTACAAACTCTAAATAACCTCCATCAGCTTCAATATAAGGACGTATTTCATCCAATGCTTTATTAACCTCTACCGGATCAAGCTCTTTCTTGGAATCATAAGGATTCATAGGAATATCTTTCGCAAAATAATTTGAACTATTCGGTGGCCATTCCACCGTATCTAGTTCATTTGGTTTCACATAGTATATTTAGTATTATCTGAAGGATTCTCAGCCTTAATTACTAATGGAGCTTGCTCAATTCTAATAGTTTGTACAGCAGAATTAGCGGCAGCTTTCTCAATCATTTTCTCCATATCTTTCTTACTTACTTGTCCACTATCACCATTTGATTTATAAGTTCCATCACCTTTTTTGCTCGCTGTCTGAATTCCAAAACTGGCTAAAACGCCTGTGAACACTGACGCGATGAAAGTTGGATCTATTTTCTGTTGAGGAATTCCAGGGATAGAAACATAATTTAATGTCAATATTCCACCACTCCACGCAAGGACAGTAATTCTCACTGCTGTAGAGATGATTGCAGCCTGTTCTTCTTGATCAGGTAACAATGCATCTTTTACTTTCCCAAGTACACCTTTCTTTTTTGGGTCATCCTTCTTTTTAGGATCTTCAGTTACATTTTCAGGCATCGTATAGTGGCAGTACGTATTAAGTTTACCCTCAGTTAAACTTATATAGCCTCAGGTATTAATTTCTAACATGTGGAAACTTTTACCATTATTAGTCATATTTATTGCTCCTAGTGCGCGTGCAGATCTAGTGCATCGCCTATCAACTAGTACTCAGCTCACAGTTAATGGAGCAGCTACTAGTGGCACTAGATTAGGTTCGACTTACACAGTGTCTGGATCTAATATAAAAGTAGATACTTCTAATAGTGGTCATTTTGGAGCCTTAACGGCTGGTAGCGCTACTGCTGCACCTACTCTTGATGTAGGTACTTACGATGTAAATACTGCAGGATCGGCATTTTCATTTTCAACTAGCTTTACCCAAGGAGATGCTATATCCGCAATGGGTGCTGGAGTTGATGTAACAGCTGGAGTTGTTGCAGATATGCCAGCTTATGGAGTACAAACTACACAAAGTGGCGGTGTTGCAGGTTCACTCGCAGGAACAATAACTTCCGCTGGTGTTATGACACTAACAGCAGGTGGAGCTGGGACAACTGCAACGGGACAATTCGTTAGCGAAGTAACAATAGACTAGTCATGAAACGGCTTTTATGGCTGTTATTGTTTGTCTTTGTGCCAGAAGCTAATGCAGTCCCCGTTATACCCAATTTCACCCAGGGTGGAATGACCAGCCATACAGAAACCACATCTAAGGTAACTGAGACTATAAATTCTATAGATTATCAAACAGGGTGGCAGTATACTGTGACCGGCACAAATGTTCAACATTCCGGGGCAAGTATTTCACCTAATGCAGTTACTGGAAACTCGAATACGCTTCAAGGTGTTACATCAACATGGACTGGTTTAGATGCAGCCAACAAACCAGATTGGAGCATCGTGAACACTGGTGGAAGTTTTCAATTTACAGAAACATACCGATCACCAGGTATGGTAAACCAGACAATAATACAAAGAGTTACCGAGATCCAAAGTGTGACCGATACGACTTCAACTTTCAGCAATTAACGTATTTACTATTAGTATTACTTAATGCGATATCATTATTCCCCACGCCAGTACGCGCTGCGGATGTTGGCGGTGTTAGCGCCACTGCTAATCCTGTGGCTAATAGTTCAGGCTCTGTTACCAATCAGGCCATACAAGTTTTACAGGGACCGTACATTACCAACACCTATGGGGACGGAATCTCGTGCCAGGGTCCTACTTTAAACATTACGCCATTCTTAACCGACAGCACCAGCTGGCAGGAACCCAGAGAGTATTACTATAATGACCCTGTTTACGACACTTCTGATACCAATAATGACGGGGTTGTGGACAATCCAGGCTCCATTCTTTATCACGTGCCCACAAGAACAGGACAAAAAGATCAGTTTAATTTCAATTATGGAATATCAGCAACCTTCTCTATTCCCCTCGACGGAGGATTGCAAGCCAGATGTAAACAAGCAGTGGATTCACGCATTGCCCACGTCAATCAATTAACTGCTAATAAAAGATTAGATTTTGAAATTGCCCGTCTAAAAAATTGTGGCGAACTCATGAAAGCAGGGATAATGTTTCATCCAAAATCCAGATTTGCTGTAATTTGTTCAGACGTTGTTCTTGTAAATCCACCGGGGGTAGTACAAAATCATAATCATAGTATTAAACCTATTTCTTCTTCCCCTTCTTCCGGTAGCCCATCTGGTTCTTCTTCTTCTGTTCTTGGTTCTCTAAGCGTTGGATCATTTTCCTCTGAAAACTAGAATATTGTTCTTTCTTTTTACGTCCTAATAATTTAGTTATCTTCTTAACTAATTGAGTAACAGCAGGTTTTACAGCAGCTATAAGTAACGGCATAGTTGCTGCTACAAGAGCGATTTGAGCTGTATTAACTACTTGAGCTGGAGTAGGAACATATTTATCAACTACTGTTGTTGCTTCATACAGAGTTATACATTCACCATTCCGTACTTCATGGCCAGTTACTTTCTCCTTTCCTTGTGCATTTCTGAGATCACCTATACGCTGATCTTTAGGTCCAGGGCACTCAATATCTTCTTTTCCTTTATTAGGAATATCTGGAATATCTGTCTCTGGTGTAGGAGGCGAGGGTGTCTCTGTTTCCTTAAATGGAGGTGGAGCAACTTGCTCTGTAATTATTAAATTCTCTGGCGTGTAATCCATCGCGTTATACGACGGATACTGTCCATTAGGACATAAAGTTTTTACTCCATCTTTATCCTTTACTGGTAGATTACCTGCTCTCTTATCATCTGGATGCCATTCAACACACCCTGGCATGTCAATAATAGGAAAACCTAGATTAACCGTTACAGGAGGTGCTACAGGGATCTCAGGAGCTCTATAAATAGTCCAAGGAACTACGTAAGGAACATTTATTGGATTAACCTGAATATCAGGTATATCCGACACTATCTAGGAATGCCTAATCCAGCTGATCCAGCTCCTTTTCCGGCTGCAGCTCCAGGTAAAACTCCACCAGTTGTTGCTGGTAGCTTTGTATCAACTAGCCCAGGAAGTGAGCCAGAAACTGCTTGCATAACTTGAGACTTGACATTATCAACAAGTTTATCTCGCTGTAAGTATACATATAAACCACTGCCAACAACGGCAATAGATACAACGCCAGACGCAATAGCAATGATGTTGACAACTTTTTGCATGGCCTATTAAGTAATTAAAGTGCCTAAGGTTTTACGAATTTCTCTTAAAGTTTCGAGATCCTTAGATTTTGTACCGCCATCATACTCCCATGCATATCCTTCTTCAACCATTTTCTCATTAAGGGATAATTGGTCGTGACAACTACAATAACAATTACCGTCACACTCTTTCGGATAACCTATGTATAACCAACCTAAAAGGCGACCATACTTACCCATACCTCCCTTTAGTTCAGTACGAATAACTAAATCTTCCTCACCTTCGATAGCTCCTTTAAGTTTCTCTTCTAACCAATAAGTAGCATCGATGCCAAGTTCCTTTTCTTCAAGATTTTTTGTTCTCTTTTCTGGACTATCAATTCCAGCTACACGAATTCTTTCAGATTTACAGATATCAAATCCGAGATCTAAAGTACAATCAATTGTATCCCCGTCAACAACACGATCAACGGAGATTACTCGAAAGTTATAGCAATTATTGGTACCAGGAGGTTTCACTCAACTTAGAGCTTAGCCTTACCATCAGTGATCGCTTTATTAAAAGCAGTCATTGTCTGACTAGATTCCCAATCTGACTTAGCAACCATTAGTTCCAAATGGTCAGTATTCCGCTTGATGGTTTCTTTTTCCTCATCAGTTAAGGATGACTTAGCAGCCAGAGTATTGATTAGCGTGACGCTATCACCAGCGGCTTTATAGTCTTGTGTTTTTTCCTCAGCTGTCCGTGCCATGTGAATTAGAAAATAGTAATTGAATTCTATCAGCTACTATTCTAAGCTGCCTCTAATACAGAAAGTCTTGCTTCTAAAGCATCATTCTTAGTAGAGAGTTCCTTAACTGCATTTACTAAGTACCAAGTTAAGTTATCTGGATTCACAGTATATGCTCCAGTACTTTTCTGCTCTACTAAATCAGGAAGAATATCCTGAATTTCTTGTGCGATAACACCTAATTGTGTTCCAGGTTTATCTACTGCAACTGCAGCTTTATCTTGAAGATGATCAAACTCTGTAATTTCATCCTGAGTTCTATATTCAAAATTACGAACTCTAATCTGATTAATAGAATCAAGTCCAATATTATTATCAACTATATTTTTCTTAATTCTTCTGTCAGATGTAGTAGACCAAGACGATGAATTATTTTGTTGATATGCTCCACTTGATCCAGCAGCAAAGAAAGTTTCCGATCCTTTACCAGTAGCATTATATCCAAATACATACTCATTTGTGGAACTGGCTGAGCTAGGTCTAGCATAATTACCAAAACAACAGTTATATTGACCAGTCGTTACTTCAACAACATATGAACCACAATCGTGACCAAAGAATGCATTGTTAGTACCTGTTGTTATATCATGTCCACAATATTGACCGAATAGATTATTAACACTACCTGTTGTAATTGAATCTCCAGCATCGTGACCAAAAGCATTGTTATGGTTGCCTGCAGTAAGACTTAATAAAGCATTCATTCCTACAGCAGTACACCAATAACTAGTTGTATTGTTACGTAAAGCTCGCCGTCCAATCGCCGTATTATATTGGCCTGAAGTGTTGTACTGTAGTGTTTGAACACCAACCCCAGTGTTATAACCAGCTGCATTAGTTGTTAGTGATTGATATCCAATCGCAGTATTTTCTCCACCTGAAGTAGAGGTCCCTAGAGCATCTCTACCAAGAGCAGTATTATTAGATCCAGTTGTGAGATTTTGCCCAGCATACATACCTACTAAGGTATTACTAGTGCCTGTAGTGTGGTCAAAACCAGCACGATAACCAAAAGCTGTTATATTTCCTGTTGTATTCGCATAAGCAGCTTCATGTCCTACACCAGTATTATAATTAGAAGTCGTGTTTCCACCTAATGCATGAACACCCATTGCAACGTTGTAGTTACCTGTTGTATTCGCATCAAGTGTAAAACTACCTATAGCAACATTCTGAGAAGAAGTGGTATTTACAGCTAAAGCATTTTTACCAAAAGCAGTATGGTAATTACCAGTGGTATTAGCATTTAATGCGCCAAATCCAACAGCAGTGTTATCTAAACCAGTAGTATTTACTCTTAAAGCAGCATGACCTACAGCAGTGTTACCAGCACCTGTACCTGCAGTACTAGGATTACCTAGCAGTGCTCTACAACCTAGAGCTGTGTTATAACTTGCAGTTGTATTATTAGCTAAAGCTTCGTGTCCTACTGCAGTATTTTCAAAACCTGTAGTATTATCCTGCATTGCATTATAACCAACGGCTATATTTGCAGAAGCAGTGGTATTAGCTCCTAATGCAGTTTGACCTAGAGCTACGTTAGCAGCACCTGTAGTATTAGCATCTAAAGAATCAGGCCCGAGAGCAACATTACTGTAACCAGTTGTATTTGCATATAGTGCTTTATAACCAACAGCAATATTATGATATCCGGTTGAATTAGTAAGTAATGTCTCTTTACCTATACTAGTATTTCGATATCCTGTAGTATTATTTTCATTTGCTTTATAACCAACTGCTGTATTATCATAACCAGTTGAATTATCTTTTAATGCTTCACGACCTAAAGCTGTACTTCCTCCGCCTGTAGTATTATCATGTAAAGCAGCATACCCAACAGCTGTATTAGCACCACCAGTTGTATTGGTCTTCATTGCTGCAGAACCTACCGCAACATTACCACCACCTGTAGTATTAACATTCATAGCTGTATTACCAACAGCTACGTTATTATCTCCTGTTGTATTTGCCTGACTTGCTGCAGAACCAACTGCTGTATTATAGCTTGCTGTATTTGCTCCAAGTGCGCTTATACCTACAGCAGTGTTATTATTAGCAGTTATAGCGGCATCTAGTGCACTAGCACCAACAGCTACGTTATTAGTTCCAGTTGTATTAGCAGCTAAAGCACTTTTACCAATTGCTACGTTATTACTTGCTGAAGTATTTGCAAGTAATGCTTCAGAACCTATAGCAACATTACTACCTCCTGATGTGTTATTTCTTAAAGCTTTATAACCAACTGCTACACCTTCAGATGCAGTATTCAGTCTTAAAGCTTCAAAACCAACAGAAGTATTGTTATTACTAGTGGTATTGCTCATTGAAGCATTTGTACCAATTGCAGTGTTATATTGTCCTGTTGTATTGCCATATAAACATTCATAACCAATCCCTACATTATGACTTGCAGTTGTAGCTGCATATGCTGTCAGACATCCAACAGCAGTGTTATAAAGACCTGTAGAAGCTGAAAGAGCCTTATAACCTACTGCTGTATTTCGATCTTGAGTTGCTGCTTTTAATGCGTAATATCCAACGGCGGTATTCCAAACTCCACCCGTTCCATCTTTCAACGCCTCTGCTCCAACCGCTGTGTTGTAATCGGCACTAGTTACAGACGTAAGAGCGTTATAACCAACTGCAGTATTGTATCCACCTGTAGTACCTGCTTTAAGTGAATTTCCTCCTATTGCAGTGTTGTAATCAGCAGTAGTAATTGCAGTTCCTGAATCATAACCAATTAATGTATTTGCATTGGCATTAGTACCACTGAAAGAGTCGCCTGCATTAGTACCACCTACTGTATTCTCCTGTGCATCAGAATCTAATCCTGTAGCTACAGTTGCCCAAGTACTATCCCCGCGTAAATACGTGGAATTAGAAGCCGTACCAGAACCAAGTCTTGCTGTCGCAACTGATCCTGTTAATTGGCCAGCAGGTAAAGAAGTTAATGACGCTCCAGATCCGCTAAATGTTGTCGCCGTAGCTGTTCCAGTAATCGTAAAGCCACCGCTAACTGACTCTGCCTTCTTAGCATTATTATGATAGATATCTACAGCCCCATCTGGGTGAATGACAATACCATTCTCTCCATTATTAGGTCGTAGATAAATACCTTTAGCAGCACCTGTTTGAAGATATAAATCTCCTCCAGTATTAATTATGTTGGAGTTGGTACCGTCATGATAAATCTCTAAATCTGAACCTGTCCCGCATATTAATTTTTTACTATCATTAAACCTAAATGCATCACCATCAAGAGTAAAAGTTTGCACTCCATTTGACGTGAAACCCATCGTTCCAGAAGTCACCGAGTACAAACCAGTGTCATTGTCCGTACCGAACGTGATACTTGGCGATGTTGCACTGCCTGCAGGGAATTCTGTACCTACAGTGACATAATCTGCACCAGCTAAAATTACACCAAAGAAAGCATGTCCATTTGCTGGAGCAGAACTAAATATAATATTATTTCCTGATATTCTGAAACCTGCACTACCTGTTGGATCAGGTTCTTGAAGAGTACCATTAACAGATATATAAACTTGTTGTGTATTAATTGGGAAGGGAACTGGTGCTGCACCACCAACTAACAACGCAAAAGAAGTCGTACTCCCGTTGAAACTAGAACTTATATCATCAATGATTCTGTTCCCAGATTCCGCAACCTGTAGATCATGCCCAATATACATTTTGTATTTAGTAACTTAGTTATCTTCTATTGTATTTCGCCTATTTTTTATCTTACTTAGTATTTGGTCCGTTAGTAGATGGAGTCTTAGGCCAAATGACACTAGAATAACCAGCAGATTTATAACTTTGAGGAATATCTCTTAGAGCTTGTCTATATGCAGCCCATGCAGCTTGATCCACAGTACAGCCAGGGGTCATACTCCAGTCAGTTGTCCAAAGAAGATAATCACGTTTCTTACGAATAATCGCCCAACTTGTCTCTTCTAAATCAAGAATTGTTTTATCAAATTTTTTATCTATTTCTTCTTTAATTGCTTCAAACTGCTTTTGTAATGCAGCAAGATCACCAACAGTAGTTAATCCCATAACTATTAAGTCTGATCTAGGTAGCTGACTGTAAGATCCATAGCAGATGCGGTATCGCAACGTGCTCTAAGTATATCGCTAGATTCAAGAATAATCTTACTACCAGTAATTAATTCCAGGGCAGACCCAGCTGGGACAGGCACACTTTTTAAAAGATAGACATTATCACCACTGCTAGCAACCATGTACAGATCAACGTTGGCACTAGTGTTAGTTTTATTAGCAACTAAGGCATTAAGAATAATGAGAGTTGAAGAACCACCAGCCGTTAATACATTTGCATTAGCACTGGTTACAGCATCAGTGACCAAACTAGATTTGGTTGCTTGTTTGAAGGTATTTGCCATATCAACCTAGAGCGACGATGAGTGCGATGTTGTCATTGGAGTTAAACAGACCATTTACAGTTAAGCCTCCTGAGATGGAAACATTACCTGGCATAGTTATTGATCCTGATCCATCTATTGTAAGCCGAGCAACACCTCCGGTAACGATTGATATGTTGTCAGCTGAAGGACTTATGAGCCCTGTATTTGGATCATTTGCGAATTTAAGAGCGCAACTAGTTAATGAACCAAGTTGCAAAGAAGCGTTAGTACCATCTTCTCTTAATAATGCAATACCTCCTAGAGTGGTCGCGTCATGAACGACGCATACTTTTTTATCAGTGTCAACGGTAACTTCACCTACAGCACCAGTAAATGCATCAGTTTGAACAGTTGATCCGCGACGAAATTGTACTTGAGTGGCCATAAGACTATCCTAATGCAACTGCTATTGCAGTAGCGAAACTTTCAGAAGCGACAGTTCCAGTTTCATCTGGAAGTGCCATTGTTCGAGTTGTACCGCTTGATATACCCGAACAATCAAAAGCTAATTGTTTAGTATTATCTGAATTATCTCTAATACGAAAGCCACTATCATCTGTAACTACTGCACTACAAGTAAAGGAAGTTAAACCAGCTAGTGTCGAAGAAGTTCCTCCTAATGCAACAGAAGTACTGCCTATCGTTATAGTACTATTTGCTAATTGAGAATTAGGTATGGAACTTGTACCAAATGCACCAGTAGCAGAGTTATACGTAAGACCTGAACCCCCAGCGACACTTAATGAACCAAGAAGTGCAACGGTACCAGTTGAATTAGGGAATGTAATCGTTCGATCAGCCGTAGGATCTGTAACAGTCAACGTTGTTTCATGAGCATCTGCAGTAGCACCTTCGAAAACAATCGAAGAATCACTAAGAGTTAAGGCTGAAACACCAGTTAAAGTTTTATTAGTAAGAGTCTGAGTACCAGTTAAAGTTGCAACTGTAGAATCTATTGCATAAGTAACAGTAGTTCCACTAGCACTCGTATCAATTCCTGTTCCACCTGTCAGTATTAAAGATTCAGAATCTAAGTCAACATCTATATTTCCAGAATCAGTCTGAATATCTAAATCTTCAGCAGTAATTTGAGTATCAACATACGCTTTAATGCTCTGTTGAGTGGCAAGATGACTAGCTGAATTACTAGCCATATTATCTTCATCTTTTATAGAAGTTCCAGAAATAGTATTATTTAAAACAGGGCTTGTTAAAGTCTTATTTGTTAATGTATCTGAAGTAGCTAAACCAACAAGAGTATCTGTTGCATTAGGAAGAGTAATAGTGCGATCAGCTGTAGGATCAGTAACAGTTAATGTCGTCTCATAAGCATCAGCAGTTGAACCTTCGAAAATAAGATTTGAATCACTAAGAAGTATACTTGTCGCAATAGGAGCAGTTAAAGTCTTATTAGTTAAAGTCTGAGCTCCGGTTAAAGTTGCAACTGTACCATCTATTGCATAAGTAACAGTAGAACCCGTAGCGCTAGTACCTATACCAGTACCGCCTGTAAGTGTTAACGCAGCAGAATCTAGATCAATAGAAATTGAACCTGAATCCGTCGTAATATCTAAATCTTCTGCTGTTACTTTTGCATCTACATACGCTTCTGTTGCTATGGTTCCATTAGAATTAGGAACCGTCATAGTACGAGTCGTACTAGTTGAAATTCCAGAACATTCAAACGCTAATTGTTTGGTAGCGTCAGAATTATCTCTAACACGGAAGCCATCATCATCAGTTACAACTGCATCACAAGTGAAAGAAGTTAAACCTGTAAGAGTAGTAGCACTAGTCCCTAAAGCAATTGCAGTACTACCAATAGTTATCGTACTGTTTGCAAGTTGAGAATTAGGTATGGAACTAGTTCCTAATACCCCAGATGAATACGTTAATCCAGAACCACCAGCAACACTTATATGTGCTCTAACCTCTGCAGCTGAAGGACCTGTATATGTAATAACACCAGTTGAATTGTTATACGCAAGACTTCCATCACCACCAGCATCTGTGACTGATAATGACTCAAGAAGTGCAATCGTACCAGCTGCATTTGGCAGCTTAATAATTCGATCAGCTGTAGGCTCTGTAGCACTTAACGATATTTCATGAGCATCTGCAGTTGAACCTTCGAAAACAATATTGCCATTACCGATACTAATCGTGTTGGCAGCATCTATTGCTCCAGCATATAAAGTTGTTCCTATTAATGATGTTGACGTTAATGAACTTAAACCAGTAAATGTAGTTACTGTTGCACCAAGACTTACGCTCGTGCCACCAATAACTACAGCACTATTTGCAAGATTACTATTTCCTATTGAAGTAGCGGTAGTTAGTACAGTTCCAGTTTCATTTGGAAATGTAATAGTACGATCTGCTGTTGGATCAGTCGCAGTTAATGTTATTTCATGAGCATCAGCAGTTGAACCTTCAAAAGTAATTCCACTAGTGGTTAATTTTAAAGAGTTTGCGGCCTCAGCTGTTCCAACATTTAACGTCGTAACATTACCAGTAGTAGCTGTTAACGCTGTTATGCCTGTAAATGTAGTGACTGTTGCACCAAGAGCTACAGCAGTTCCACCGATTGTTACCGAACTATTCGCTAATTGTGAATTAGGAATAGCACTAGTTCCTAATACTCCAGTAGAAGAATTATATGTAAGTCCTTCACCAGATGCAATACTTACTGCACCTCTTGCTCTAGCAGTTGTATAAAAAAGATTGGTATTCTCAGTAAGATCAGCTGTAGTGTTACCAGCAAAATCTAATTTATCAGTAGGAGTATTTAACTCTTGAAATAAACCACTGAGGATTACAAGTGACTTTCTAGTTGCCATTCTTTAGTCCATCTCAGTTCTATTTATATTTAGAAAAAGAACTAGTATTTTATCTATCTTACCAAGAATATAGTCCTCAACTCCGTATCATCGGAGCTTCTATCTTGACAGTTAATTGAGTTGAAGTACCAGCCCTTCCAACACGTACTAAATATTTACCACTTCCACTTGGAGGTGTTGCTGTGATTCCACCTGCACTATCTGCAGATAAATAATAATCACTTCCAATAGTTAATCCTGACAAAGCTAACTGACCATGTGTCACCACTCTGACAGTTTCACCTGTTAATTTTGAAGTTTGTGCAAGACCAACACAAGTAGCCTTATCAACAGTATCGTTCGCTATTGCTTTACCTACTTTTCCATCACTGGCACGAGAATATACAGCCTCACCCTGAGTAATATTTTCAAATGCGGGGGCGGTAAATCCAGCAACAGCATAATTATCTCTATCAGCTATTGTTTTTTTTAAATCAATTAAAACCCCAATCAAACCATCAAAATTAGGATCGTATGGTTCGTGATCTTTTACACTTGACATTAATCTAACCTGATAGGTGGCTCAATACGAATACTAAAAATTGATGTTGTAGCACCTTCACCAAGACGTACAATAGCTTGACCAGATCCAGTCGGAATCGTAGTGGTTATTAATCCAGAGGTTGATGAACTTAAATAATAAATATCACCAGGATCTACAGTACTTGGCATTGTTTTAACACCGGCAGTAACAACCGTACATTCATCATTAGCTGATACCGTTTTATCAGCTAGTCCAATAACATGACAGTTCTCTAAAGAACCATTAGAAGCACTTGCTTTTCCTACTTTCCCATCTGAACTTCGCATATAGAGAGCATCCCCTTCTGCAACATTTTCAAATGCCGTGGTATTAAAACTTAAACGTGTAGGAGAGAAAGTAGGGAACCCTTCTTTTAAATCTATTAAGGCGTCTACTAATCCTCGATAATTAGGTTCATAAGGAACTCGTGTCTTTGTAAAGGAATTTCCCTCTAACAAGTCAACAAGGACTGTTATAGCACCTTCTACATTCGGTTCGTATCCTGTAGCCATAATCTTCATCTATTAGATATCATTTTAATTTGTAAACTCCCTTAGAATAGAAATATAGAGAATTAAAATGTCAACAGAAGTACTTGCCGCCATAATATCAGGAAGTATTGGTGCTTTCGCTGGATTATCTCGTGCTTTATCAAATTTTAATAAGAAATTAGATAAACGATTTGAAACTATTGAACGAGATTTAGATACCCTGCAGAATCGTGTTGTTTGTGACTATGTATTAAAAGAAGATTTTCTAAGAGAAATGCAAGGAGTACATAATAAATTAGACCGAATTCTTGATCATTTACTTAGCCACAGTTAAGGACCTATAGTAATCCAGGCAGTAGTAGATAAATTATACATAGTTAATTTACTAATCGAACTATTGTAATGAAGTTGGCCGTCTACTGGATTAGCAGGATAACCAGCAGAGTTTGACGCAATTGCTTTTACTGTTTGCCAATTAGATCCATCAAATATCTTATATATTTGTGTACTTGCAGTATCTAACCAGGATTCTCCTTTACTAAGAGAAGAAAACCCAGCAGGAGAAGTATTTGGTGCTGCAGAACCAATAGAAATAGGCCCTATCTTAATTAACCCTGTTGAAGGAGAAGCTGTATTATCAGCGAAAAAGAGTCCGGGCTCGCCTGCATTATTATTAATAGCCAACTCAGCAGAACCAAGACGAATAGGATAAGGCCTGTCACGAAGAGTGCTAGAACGACGAGAAAGAATTTGTACAGCCATATTTAAACATTGATATAAAGTTCAGAATCTACAACTGTATCCTGATCAGTAATAGGACTATAAGTACTACTATCTATTGTACTGTTTGACGCAGTATCTTCAATAGGAGTACCATTAATATATTCACCAGCGTCTACTACACCTGCCTCAAAGTCGGAAGTATACTCGTCTATAGGCTTATCAACAATGCCTAATTTTATATCCTCAATCAAAGTAGGAGATCGATTAAATAACTTATTAGTCAACGTAATCATTCGATTTGTCGTATTAACTGACTTCCCAACACGACTTAAATTTCCGTCAGCATCACGTCGCAAACTATCAGTAAGAGTCATTCCTATAACAGAAGGATCAAAATCGGCAACTGATTGAGGCTGATTTCGATTACCAGTAATATCTTTACCCCCACTCCACTTTGTAGTTCTCTGTGTCAGTAATAACAGTTCAAAGGCATCCTCTAGACGTGACTTCTCCTTTTTAAATTTAGTTTCAAAAGCAGTTAAACCGTCTCCAACTGGCTTATCACTTGGCTCCAATAACCAAGAACGTACATAATCATGCTTTTTTAAATTGCTAACAGTGCAATAGCCACTGCCGGAATCAGCGAAAGGATAAATAACAGTGAAGCTATTTGGATTAGGTACTGAAGTAATCGTGTATTCACCAGAAACTGCATTTCCGCTAGTAAAAGTAAGCTCTACTTTAGTATTAACCTGTAATCCGTGATTGTCAATATTAACAGTTATATTAGCTCCAGACTGGACAAATTTCGCAGATAAGTCAATAGGCTCATTACCTTCATCATGAGTAATGGCAAACATTGCAGCGTATATATGTTTACACCAACGCATCTGATAATACATTAAACTTTGTACATCAGTAGCAGAACTATCTTCGTAATCAGGAAGTTGATAAAAATTATTAATAGCTACAAATCCTAAATCTCTAAATGTACCTGGGATGTCTCTCTCGCTACTTAAAGTTCCATCAGATTGTAAAACTTGACCGGGTTTAGTAGATCTTACAGTTGTTTTAGGAAATCTTTTAGAATATAAATCACTATATAAATCATAGCTATCTCGTCTTGAAAAATCTTGACAAGAGCAATGCCAGCGTAACTCAGTAGTTAAATATCGACCAACTAGAAAACCACGTTGAGCTGGTACAACAGTAGACGTGATTTCATTACTTGTTGTTGCACCATAACTATCTTTTCTTTGAAAGATTATTTCTTTTGTTGTCGCATCTAAACCACTAACCGTATAACCTACATAATTCTTATAATCACGTCCACGTAGCAAACGACTAAGAGTTAAGTTGCCAGAAGTTGTACCACTGGTAATAGTTGTTACTGTGAATTGAGTAGTACTGGTAACAGTAATTGTATATCTACCAGAAGAGACGTCGCCACTACTAACATCAATAAAAACCTTATTTCCAGTAGATAGCCCATGGATAGAAGAACAGGTAACGGTAACAGTAGACCCGCTCCTCGAATATGTCGAAGAGATCCCAGGATCTTTCTCAATAATACGATCAGCTAAACGTTCGCCTGAAAAGAAAGAAAGTTCTGTAGGAAGATAACGAAGACGAGTTCGTGTAGTGGTCCACCGCGTATCGCCAAAAGTAGTTGATAAATAGTAAGTAACATTTCCGTTATTTGTAGCTGATGCAGATGTAGTTACAGTAAATGTATTTTGTGTAGTACTAACAATTAAAAGTGTCTCATCAACACCTCCTCCTGTTGAAATATCTAACCAAACACTCTCACCTGGATATAAACCATGATCTAGTTTAGTAACAATTAATGTTGTACCAGATTGGCTATAAGTTGCATTAACTGCATTACCTAAATAGCGAACTCCAAGAATTGGTAACCCAAAGTCGTAGAAACTAAACGCATCTGTATCTCGCATTCCAACCATCTGTTCACCTAACTCTTGACGAGTAGATGGAAAAGTATAAATTCTTGCAGGTATAAAAACACCTGGAAATTGCTGAAATGTAAAATATAATCGATAATCACCACGACGCTGTCTTTCCTCAGCGGTAGACCCTAACATGCTCTGAGTCATTGTATATAACTCGTATCCTCGTCGCCAACGACTCCATAATGAATCAGTATTGTAAAATCTAATCTCACTATTTTTATAACTTCTTCCGCCACTATCCGTTATCTTATAGGGACCTACTTGATCAATCCCCTTAGAAAAATTAGTATCAAAATTTAGTTTTGACTTAGAATTAAAATTACCGAATCCACCAAATGGCATAACAGTAAATCAATAATATCCACCTTGAATATTGCAATAGAAACCATTAGTTAATGCAGCAGTACCACTAATAGAAACATACAAAGCTTGACCACGCTTAAGCATTAGTCCGCGTTGTTTAGGAGCTATTTCGTTAGAAGCTGAACCCCAGTTTGCTGCACCAGACTGAACTGTCGGGTGATTAATAAGAGGGAGTACTTCGTTCATAGTTAAACTACAAGACTGCTTATATGCTACAGAATCAATACTGGCAACAAACAAAGGGAAGAATTGGTTAATGTTTGTAACTGTTCCTGTACTTACTAAATAAAAACAAAAATCGATTGGATCATAAACATCTACATTACCTGTAATTGTTCCACTAGGAATGTTAGGAATCGTAGCTGTAAATGTGGTAGGAGTAATAGTTAAAGCTGTAAACTTACCATCAATTGGAACAGTTCCAGTGTTATAACTTGTGAAATTTAAAAATACATCCTGCCCAACTTCTATGTTATGTCCAGTGGCAATGGTTACTGTAACAGTTGTAGAAGAAGCAGAATATGTCCCCGAAGTAGCTGTTTTTGCATCGATATATTCTTTTACTCTTTTAGAATATCGAAGCCAAATGTCATCAATATAAGCACCACTAATTGAAGTATCTGTCAGAGCTGAATCGCAATCAAAAATTTTAGTTGCGTTACCAACAGCAGTTGGAATGAGACTGGTAGAGAATAATTGACCTGAAGCAACAGTTAATAATGTTGAAGTCGTTGCTGGACGATCAACCATTAATGGTTGCTTATTTGAACTACTGCTTGACACGTTTATTTACGAATAGACTTAAAACTAATTATAGCTGAAGGTTTTTTACCAACGAGTCAGCTTTGGTTCTAAGTCATCATCAAAAGTTTGCCAAGGATTATCTTGTTCATATGCATTTTCACGAGGATCTATTTCCCAAGCACCTTCATCCCTAGATTTAAATCCTCTTCCTACACCATGAGGAGCATCTTTTTCACCTGGTCTAAGCCCTGAGAGATCTCTCTGCCCAGCCATCCGTGGTGGCCTCCCTTGCTGAAATTTTCTAGCATAATCTGGACCTTCAGATTCCCAAGGAATTTTTCTTCTCCTTGCCCCAAAGAGATAACCATTTCTAGTTGTAGGCTGAACAGCGTTAAAACGACCTGCCATCTCTATGCAGCCGCTATGCTAAAGGTAACTGTTGCTGCAGTTCCACCTGCCTCACTCACCCAATTTGTACGTACCCATTTAACCGGTCTATTAGAAACACTATATACAGTAGTACCATTCGCAGTTATTGTTTGATTCGCAATAATAGGAGCATAATTAGTGCCATCGACACTTCCTTCTAAACGAACAATTACATTCGTATCTACACTGGCAACAGTAACAATAAAAGTATAGTCAGTTGTAGAAAAAAGATTATTAACAGCTACCTGTAAAGCAGTTCCAACAGCTGGAGCTGATAACGTACTTTCCGTACTGAAGATAGTGTCTTGAAAATAGGTTATTGCCATTGAAATTTAACTGAGCCTATTACCTAGAATAACAGGGGGAAATGCTATCTTTGATCTCTAAATTTACCTTTGAATTTATCTCTAAATGTACTGAGAAATTCTTTTCCCGCACTTTCCTTAACTTCACCTTCTCTTTCTTTGGCATCAGTCCAACGTTTGTAGCCACCTAAAGAATCAGCTTTTATTTTTCCAGTTTTAAATTTTGATTCGTCTAAATCATCCCATGGATCATCAATACCATAAACGTCATAGCCACTTTTTGGTTTGGTGCTAGTCATCTAATTTCTCCGTTGAGGTTTAGCCACTGGTGTAGGTCTTCCTGACTCAGTGTTAGAAGAATGAAGTTTTGTTTCTACATCCTTTTGTTCACTTAATGTAGGCCTTTCTACTCTTTCCCTATCTCTATTCATAGTTTCTCTACCAGAAGAGTCAGCTCCTTGTCTTTGGAATCCTCTATCTTCTTTTTGCTTATCTCTTTCTCTCTGAGATGCAGCATAATCAGTTGCTAATCGTCTAGCACGATCTCTTTTAGCGGATTGATCTATTGCCATAATAAAATCCTATTTTATCGATGAGAAGTTTCAAGAACAATTCTTGTTCCAACTGCAACATCAGCTGGACCAGGTAAAGCTTGAATGAATTCAGCGCCTTCTCGATTAAAACGGTATCGAGCTTGCTCAGGATTCCGATAGTTCGGAACATATAAATGCAATGCTAATCTATCTGTTTCAAATAAATATATTTGAGTCCAAGTTCTTAAAGTCTCTTTAAAATCAGAAGTTGAAATTGTTCGGTCAACGTCACCTAAGATGCTCTCAACACGACTCTTTGGTATTGAATCATTATTAACACTACCGGTCATATCGGTTCGTTTCTCAGCTTCATCACAACGACTAATTTGTTCAACAATCTTGTCGTACCAAAAGGAATCCTGAACATTATTCATCGCCTCTTCAAGACGAGCTTGGTCACCAGCTGGAACCGATGTTAAGTTATAACCTAAATGCCAGCGTATTTTAGATTGTAAATAACTATCAAGCTTCATTAATCATATTCAAATTAACCTAGTCCTAGTCTACGCGCACTAAGTTCTCTTTAAATATTTCATCCCAGTCTACTCTCTTGATATTTCGCAATTGTTCTAATTTTTGAAACCTTTCACCAGACTGAGATGTTTGTAGATCTTTTATATCTCTAGCCGTTTTTAACCCTACCCCTGGCAAAGCATCTGCAATTTGACGAGCTGAAGCAGTATTAATATTGACCCTTACATCAATTGGAAAAGTTTCTTTCGTTGTTGGTGTAGGAGGTTTAACTCCCTCAGCTTTCAATTCCTCTGTAAGACGTTCCTCTGTACGAATCTTTTCATTAGTGGCATCTAGATGTGGAGTGAGATCAGACTCCTCTACATATAAAACTTCATCCTGAGCATCGAGACACATCATAATGCCATCGCCATGTTTGGATATAACTTCTACAAGCCCACCAGTGACTTTATATTGGTAGAGCATAAATCGTTTAATTAACTGTGTCTACGACAATAACCCTACTAAACCTAAAAATAAAACCGCCATATTCCATCACATTTAACCCCGTGTCCTTGCAGTGATATTCTCCTATCAGTAGCACTTAATTCATACCCAGGCATAATCTGATGCCAAACAGGTCCAATATGGTACTGAGCACGTCCTATCTTATATGGTAAAACTACCGGTTTATCATCGTATATAGGATCATATTCAGAAAGAGAAGGAGAAGTTTTATTATGCCAAAAATCCCGATCATATCTAGGATCGAAATAATCCATATACTTCTTAAATAATGAATCTTCATCCAGATTT
>VTLG01000752.1_pt1 | contig 33369 bp, 63 predicted proteins | sample 4694571 | NCBI WGS metagenome assembly VTLG01 (sample SAMN12604809, study PRJNA352737) | marine metagenome | biome: ENVO:00000447; feature: ENVO:00000209|ENVO:00000569|ENVO:01000036; material: ENVO:00002151; isolation source: viral sequences binned using virsorter ...
TCCACCAGTTACTTTACCTCTTGCAACTACTTTCCAACCTGTCTGTGGTGGTGCTGCAAATGTTGAATCTGTACTTGCTCCTTGTATTCTTCCACCTGAAAGATGTACCTTAGTATTTGCCATAGGTAATACCTATGCTATCTTGACGTTTTGTGTCGAACCGTTGACTCTTAGTCTTACATACAAACCGTCATTGTTTGTATCTTCATATTTCACAAACAATTGACTTTCATCTGTTCTGTCATTGCTTGAATCGTCAAAACTTTCTGACTGATGTTCTAAGAATAATGTTTGAATATCATGAATAGAATAAGCACCTGTCATATTCAAGTTTGCATCTGCTGTTGCTACGAATCCACCTGATGCTGCTTCCCAAGTATAACCACCTGTAACTCCTGATCTAGCAGTTAAAACATAACCATCAGTTGGTGCGTTAGAAACTTGAAGGTTTCCTTCTTGTATGATATCATTTGCTATGGTTGCTGTATTTCCTGAACTTGTGACTTCACCTGTTAGGTTTGCGTTAGTTGTAACTGTTCCTGCTGTTAGACTTGCTGCTGTACCTGTTAAGTTTGTTGCTACTCCACTTGCTGGTGTTCCCAAAGCTGGTGTGACAAATGTAGGACTTGTAGCAAATACTAATGCTCCACTTCCTGTTTCATCTGAAATTGTTCCTGCCAATTCTGATGATGATGTTGCTGCAAAGTCACTTAATTTTGCTCCTGATGCTGCTATACCTGCTTCTGCTAATGTTTGGTTAATCCATGCTGAACCATTCCACTTTAATAATTCTCCTGAACCTATAGATGAAATTGTAGTATCGTTTAATTCTGTGATTGTATCTTCTGTTGCTACCTGTGCATCTACATAATCCTTTACTGCTGCTGATGTTGGTAATGTTGTATCGTTATCATTTGAACCTATTCCCTCTGATTCAATTACTAGAGTTGCTGCTGCTAGACTTGAAGTAGTAAGATTACTTGCAGAACCACCACCATATCCATACCAATAGTTTCCTACCCTGATTAGGATTGTTGGCTTTGTTGCTGATAAAACCTCATCTGATCCACTTACTGTACTTACTTCACCGTTTACATTAAGAGAGCCATTTTGTCCACCATGTTTTAATGTTATGTCATAACCTGCTTGACCAAATAAATATACAATATCATATTCACTTGTGTTTGTTAAAGTAATACTATCAAGATCATCTGCGTTTCCACCCTCTCCTGTTGCAACACAAACTGTGTCTGTAATTAATAATGCTCCACCTGATATTGCTGTAGTTGCGTTTTGTTTAGAAAATCCTAACATTCCCTCGTTATCTAATGCTTCATTCCATTCGGCAGAACCGACTGGTGATGTACCATCGTCTGGATAACTGCTTAGGTTAACTTGTGTAGCATGCAGACCATATGCCTTACGTGCCATTTAAATCACTTACCTTTCGTTACCTTTCCTGTCGAACTTTTCAGTATAAAGTTAGTGCTTTCCTCGAATTTTACTTTCGCGTTCATGCCACTATCTTTTGATAACTTGCCTTTAGGGAATCCCATTCCTAATCTCTCCAATAATCCAAATACACTCGCAATACTCATGCTTATGTACCGTTCATTGTATGATTCACGTAAAGAGTTAAGGTATCAGTATTAGTCTTATGGAATGATGCAGGACTTGTAAAGTTCCAATGTGTTAACAATTTTGTTGCGTTAACAGGGCTTGATTGTCCAACATCATAAATTGCTCCACCAGTAATTGCATTACCAGCAGAAGTATTAATCTGTGCTGTTGTCCATGCGAACTTGTAAGTTACAGCGTCTACTGCTGCTCCTGTATTTTCTGAATTTCCAGTATCATCTGCTTTTGGGTATCCTGACTCTAATCCAGAAACTGCACCTGATGTGGTGATTGGGTTGCTTATCTGTTGATAAGTATCAGTTTTGGCTATTGAGTCTGCACTTGAAGGGTTTTGTAAAACACATGCTGCAGCCTTAAAGTCTTCGTTTGAGGCTGGTGCTGTATCTACTGCCTTCTTGGCATAAAAGATATCTCCGTCATTTGTTACTGTATTCTTTCCATATAACCATTCTTTGCTCCCATCTTTGTGAGTCAGAACGACACATATGTTATTTCGAGGGTCTATCGTCTCAATCATGTATCTATTTTCCATATTATGTATTTAAAGATTGCTAGACAGCCTTTGTTTTGAATGTTCCAGAGGTCAAATTACCTGAAGTTTCTGCTTCCAAAGTCATCAAATCCAAACCGTCATATGATATCTCTCCAGCATGTATAATAGTTCTACATTCAGGGTATCTCCATTCTATCTGTCTTACTATTGTATCAACATATGTGGTTGAATTTCCTATTCCCTTTACTATATTTTTTATACCAATTTCATGATTTTCCCTTAAATTATTCAGTAAATATGGTACTTTTATAGTATATCTTTTTCTTAATTCCTGTAATCCAGTGCTAGTATTTACAATCTTTTGAGCTAATGTAGATAAATCATTACCAGCAGTCATCTGTGTTACATAAAGTCTTGCAGAAAATCTTCCTACATCAGTCACCCTATTAGGAGCGCTTGCAGTAGACCATCTTTTTATATTATCAGGATCTTCATACTGATATGTTATTCTAACACTCATAACAGCCGAAATTGCATCTCCCTTGAATGTTATCTTTTTACTGTCATAAGCTACGTCAAAATCAGTTCCCTCTGTTAAAATATCACCGTTTGAAAAATTTCCATTAGATAGATTATTAATAACTTCTATCTGCTGTAATACGATTGGATATTGTGATAATGTTGTAATATTAGAATTATTAGTTGTGTTTTTGGTTTCTTGTTTTGTTAATGGTCTACCACCACCTATAACTTCAATATCATTAACCCTTAACATATCACTGTCTCCACTCTCAGATATGTTAACACTTTCCTGATTAGATCCGTCTTGCGTAAATTTATATGGTGTTGTTATACCTGTGTTCTTTTCCAAAAAGAATGTCTTCCTTGCATTAGCCCATATATTCATATTATTTGAAGCACATAACAATCTAACCTGTTGTAAAAATGTTCCTCCTGCAACCCAAGATCCAAATAAAAATCCACCAGAACCATTTTGACTGTTGTTACTGCTTAATTGATTATGTATAACTTTCCACTTCGGACTGCTTATATCCTCTTCTGCGTGTAATGCTAGAGATTGAATTACATGTTTATGCTCTGTGTTATATGCAGTGTTATTTGCCACTGAAGATCTATCATATATGTTATTGTTATCTGGTCTTACAACAAGAGCATCTCCATTAGTATCATTTCCATAATCATCTCCGTCACTAGATGTAGAACTCCACATAGTAGTATTAGATCCTGACGCAGTATTTTTTCCAGTAAAAACCGTTTGGTATAGAAGTTTTCCTTGACCTACACACCTTACTTCTTTCATATTTGTCCTATCAATAACCTTGTATGCTGTTCCTCTGAACTTCATAGTCATACATTGAGGAGAATCGGTCATTATATGATGACTTTCTGAATCTGGTAAAAATCCACCACAATACAATCTTAGCTGGTGTGCTATGCCCTTCCATCTATTTGTAGAACCGTCTGAACCTATAAACAATGAACTAGTATTACTTAAATCTGCAGATGTACTATATGCTTCATTTGAACCACCATCCCAAACTCCATTATCTGTAGCCTCATTGATTGTTACTCGTATTTCATCTGACGAATCCCTTCTCATTCTTAATAAAACTGGTTTGGTTGTTAATCTAAAATTTGAATGAAAAGCTCCACCGACATATGTATGGTCAGTTCCACTTATTCTTACTCTGCCATATACAAGCCAGCTTCCACTTACTTTTTTTATTCCTAATTCTACTCCACTACCAGAGCCACCTGTGTCTATTTTACTGAATATTATTCTTATGTCTCCGTCTGATCCGTCATTTTTATTTTCAGCCCATGCATAAATATCAAACTGACCAGAAAAATCATGGTGATCTGCATTGTTTGATACTGTTATCTTGTCTCTTCCTGCTGTATTTGTTCCGTCAAATTCTGCACAATAATTTGATAAAAAACGACCATCATTACCAACTACGCCTCCAATATTATACTCTGTGTTTGATGATGCGCCATATGGTTTTTGATATGCATTATGTGTTCCATCACCGTCAAGGTCAAATCCACCCTCGTCTCTGTCAGTACCCTGAAAATTATAAACTGAAGTAAGATATGTTGTGTCTGCTACGTCTTGAATATACGATACTATGTAGCCTGTCTCTGCTGGTGTCTTTATTGATACTTCAAAATCTGCAGAATCTACAGCTCTCTTTCCTTCCTTTCTTACTACAGCCTTGTGAAGCTTTGCTATATGCTTTGTAGTTCCGTCATCTGTGATTACTTTTACTCTGTGGGTTTCCATGTCATCTCTAAGACGTTGACGCTGTTGTATCTTCTATGTAAGACCAATCACCATATTCATTATTACTGTCTGCTTTGACTCTGAATTCATATGTATTTCCAGAAACAAGACCTGTGATAGTTTGAGTTACTGTGCTTGAATTTGTGATAGGAGTAGCAAGAGTCCAATTTCCCTCACCAGCAGTTACATTTCTATATTCTGCCTGATATCCAGTTAAGGTAGATCCACCTAATACAGAAGGTGGAGACCAATCTAGTTTTACTTTTCCAGAACCACTTAGACTAGTGTTTGTTAATTTAAAGCTTCTTGGTTTGCTTGGTGTATCTGCTCCGTATGATGTTACGTTAGCACCAACTATGAATTGAATTTGCGCTCTTAGTGTTGCTGGTTCACCAGAACTTGTTGTTACTGTAAAAGATTGAATGAATCCAGTAAGATACATATCCCTTGCAGGATCTGAATCATTTGCTATAACTCTTCCCAATGATGCTGTAGTCTGATTATTATTTGCATCAACTATGATGTCATAAGCATCGTTAATTCCATTAGGCATAAATTTTTCTTCATCTTGCAGGAATTGTAACTGTTGCCATATTGTTTTTGTATCTCCTACTGAATATGAACCATATGCTGTAGCCTGATTTGTTGTCTCTTCGTGTATAAGCCAACTTAATGCAACTGTTGTTGAGTTTCCCTCTATCTTTACAAGTACCTGCTCGTCATCACTTTGTTCAGGCATAGGCATTGGAGATATAGGCATATTATATTGAACTTGAAAACTATCAAACACCTTTATAGGGTAAACATATTGAACTGCAGCAGTGGAAGATGTTGCCTGACCTATCTTTCTTAAGTATACTACTCCCATTACTTACCACCTTTTGCTTTCGCATCTAGATAACCAGACTGAACAGTTTGTGTTACTCTGAGATAATCTTGCTCGGTGCTTACGTTTCCATAAATATTAACAGTCATAGGTGGCTCTGCATCCATCGGTAAACCGTTTGAACCTAATTGACCTTGCTTTACTAAGTTTTGTTGTTTTGTAGTGAAATCAACCTCTTCCAATCCACTAAATAATCCACCAATTATAGGTAGGTCTTTAGCCCATTGTATCATTCCATTAATTAAATTCTGCCAAAATAATCTTGATTTCTGTTGAACCTGTCCAAACCATGAATTTTCACCGAATGTTTCATCAAACCAAGTTGTAAGATTGTCCAATGCTGTCTGTATTCCACCTGCAGCCCACTCAAGACCTGCTGTAATATCCTGATTTACTTTCTCCCAATCAACATTATCATATATCATCCTGCCTATTCCTATTACTGGTATTGCCACTGATATTATATCATAGAATAATTTCCACCAATCTACACTTGCTAATACATCTCCGAATAACTGATCGAATGCCTCTACAATATCTCCTGCCATGAATGCTTCCAATGCTCTTGCTAGTTTTGTTCCAACTACTTCTCCTAGAGATATCATTGCTGGCATCATTTTTTGATACCAAGGCAATATGAATTTGGTTAAAAGCATAAGCAATATAGGTCTGAACATAAATCCGAAAAAGTCACCGATAGGTCTGAGTATCATCATAACACCAAAGTTCAAAAGTTTTAACATTTGTTTTAACATTGGAGATGATTCAATTAGCGCACCCATTCCTTTCTTCACTAAACTTGCTGCTCCCATAGCTCCTAGTCCTATGCCTCCTGCTATAGCCATTCCTTTTCCTCCTAGTTTATCATTAATCTTCATCATCATTTGACCCATCTTACTGTTTGCCTTGTCTCTAACTCCTTCTATATCTCCTTGAATACCATGTTCTGCTGCAAGTGCTTTTTTCTGTGGTTTGCTAAGTTTAACAGCACCACCTAATGCTCCACTAATTTCAGTTCTTCCCTTCTCGAAAGCAAGCATGTCTTCCATATCTTGCCTGACTTTATTCATTACCAAGCCACCTCCAACTCTGAGCATTTTTGATAATGGGTTTCCTCCTTGCTGACCTATCATACCCTGCATCATTTTTCTCATCATCATTTGGTTATGACCTATATTCTGAGCTATTAAATTCTGACCCTTTAAGGCAGTACGTTGTTCAAATGTTATATGTCCAGAAGTATCATCGGTAAGTTGTTTAATATTCTGTCCGTTCTGTTCTAGGGTTTCTAATATTTTTTGTAATACATCAACTGATCCACCTGAAACAGAGCCACCACCCATCATATCTGATGGTCTTCCACCACCACTGGTAACTTTTTCAATGACTTTTGTTAATTCGTCTAAATGTGCTGTATTAATTGTAATTTCTGATGTCAAATCTGCCATAGCATCGTCTAAGTCACCAATGGAAGATTCGTCTAATTTTACCTTTAAGCCTGATATGGTCTGTTTCAGCTTACTTAGTGATTTAGCAGATACATCTACATCAAACTTGAATGTTTCTTTACCCATATATAATACTGATAACCTTATGCTTATTTAAGTTTTCGAGGCATCTGTGGAGTGCCTTTACTTCTCAGTCTTCTTTGTTCTTCATTCCACTTGTCTATTAACATATCCAAATAGTCCATAGATTGGTTATCTACTTGCTGTTTATCCCATCCGAATTCTCTTGCAAAGAAGTAGTAGACTGACGCGATATATTCAGCTCTTCGTTCCCTACGAACGTTCCTACCCAATCCTCTAAAAACTTCACTAAAGGGTAGTCCTTTAAAACCCCCTTTAAGACCTTGTTGACAACACTAGTTTTGAGATTTCTTATCGTAGGAAGGTTTATTTCAAAAGGAGCTTTTTTGACTGCCTTTATCAATATAGATTGTCTGTATTGAGGTAAGTTAACTTTTGGTTTTGTTACATCTGATAAGTCTAAGCATTGATTGAGAATCGCTTCTAGCTCCCCAAATTTAAGGTCATCTTCGTACTCAATGGTTTCCTGCTTTCCTTCGTAGTCTATCTCAAAACTCTGTATTGTCATTATTAACTATACAAAAACAAATGCTCTTTATAAATCTTATGATTATTCTTCTGCTGCTGATATTGAGTTATCTGCTGAAACTGTGCATGATTTTACTTGCCATTCAATTTCCTCAAATACAGGCTCAACAGGTTCTATTCCTGTTATGTTTATATTAGTTGGTGCTAGACCAGTTCCTAGTATTGTTATAGTTTTTTTGTTTGCTCCTGTTTGACCATTATCAAATAATATCTCAAGTTCTACAGACCCACCTAACGTTTCATTATAATTACCAGTAGTTCCTGCCTTAATCTGATTTAATACGTTTTCTAATCTTCCTTTGTCAAGCCATGACGCTCTGAATCTTCCTGTAATGTCAAGCACTCTCCTATATGTTGCTGCTGCTTGATGGTCATTAAGACCCCATAACATATCAGAGTTTTGTGTAAATGTAATATCTAAATCCTGAACCTGTGCTATTATCGCATTACCAACCTTTAATCTTGCGTGAGCGAATGTGTATGGAAATTCGCTTGAAGGTAATGATGGTGCTGATCCTCCTGAAAATGTTGTCGCTGGTGCGTCTTCTTTACCATATGTCATCTCTTGTGTTACGTCTACGGTTTGTCCTACCGTTGTAGATAATGCCAAACTGTTTGTTACACATCCCTTTAATGTTCTTACTATATCTTCATTAGATCCACTTCCTGCGTCAAATGCTATTTCAACTGTTGCTGATCTTACTGTTTTTGGCTGACCGTCTGAGGCATGTGGATATGAGTGTGTTGCAACTCCATTTGATACTGATCCTACTGATGGTGTGCCATAAATTGATCCAAAAATCCAAGGGTTGCTCAGAACGTAGCCTACTGAAAGACTTCCCTGTTGCTGTCCATATGCGAAAGCTTCAGGCTCAATCTGGTTTAGTTGTGCTAAATTAATTCTATTATTCGTTAAAGTCCAACTTGATACCCTGTCCTGTAATCCAAATTTCTTATTTGCTGTTACTGCTGTCTGAAAAACTGTTTCATATGCGTATTTTAGATATGCAAATGCACCTGTTCGTACCATTATATCACTTGATTATCCGTTTAAGGTTATAAAGATTTCTCATCATGGGTTATCTATCCTATATCTAGCGTTTACTACATGTTTAAACATGTTCCTTAATTGGTCATTCTGTGATATTGTTGATATCACAAGAAGGTCAATAAAGCCTGTTCTTCGTATATTTTCCTTGATTATCCTTAAAATCTCCTTATTTACGTTGTCTATCTTCTCCTGATTCATGTATGATCTAGCCTCTATTGCTATATCCACCACATGAAGAAAGTCAGAACCATACAAACCGAAATACTCTATAGACTCATTTTTAGGATATACTAATATCATGTCTCTCCTGTCATCTATAAACCCTGCTGATTTCTCTTCCCAAATAGCCTTGATATTTGGTATCTGTCCGTCTGTCCAGTTATCCTTTAACATGCTTACCATGTCATTCAATGCTGTATAAATTGCTGAACTCATTACTTAGCCACCTTCTCTACTCCTCTTACTATCTGACATCTGCAGTTTTGATGCAGTGAGAATGCTTGTCTTTCCAATTCTACATATACGTTATTTGCTTCTAATAATTTCATATCATCATCATTTGCTGTGCTTAGAGTATCATGTTCTGCCTTAAATGATTCACATATCTGACATACCTTTCCATCATTTCTAGTGACAAAAGTTAATACTATTTCTGGTTCTACCTCTTCAGATAATGCTTCTCCTACGTCATATGGAGTTGTTTTTCCTGTGATATTTATTTCTGCTGCTGTAAATCTTCCTTGAATCTCAATCTCACCTTTTGTATTTATTATTTCTGCAGTAGACTTTCCTAATTTTCTTGCTATAGGCTCTGCGACTTGACTTACTATATGCTCTTTCATTGCAGAAAAAAGACCTTTAAGAGACTGTTTACTAATTTCTAAATCCATTATGGTATCACAAAAGCTTCTCTACGATTTATTATACATTGCTCTATGTCTTCCTTCCATGCTTTAATCATATCTCCCCAAGACATTGAGTTACCACCTACTGGTAGTCTATCCATTCTGAAGCTTGTTGTAAGAAGGTCTATGGCTGTAAGTTTGACACATATGTCTTCTATGTCATTTGGTATAGTTGTGTCTCCAGCAAATTTTTCTCCACCATATCTGTAAGATACTCTAACCCTATTCTTTCTTAAAATTGAAAATATAAAACCTCTAAGATATAATCTTCCATATTGATAATCCATGTTATACCATGCATTTGATCCTAAAATATTATCGTATGAATCAGAAGCACCTTCCCATATTTCTATCTTGTCTCCCTCACTAGCATCTAAATCGTAAATATTTCTATGTTGTAGCCATAATGGAGTACCCCATCCGAATGTATAAAGTAATGGTAAATCATGTCTCTCATTGTATATTTTTACTGATCTCCAAGCATGACCCATTCTTCGATCAATCTCATCCTCCTTCCTGTTGATGATTTTTTCAACCTGAGTCTTGTTAGGCGTGGTTGTTGCTGTGATAGGAACTCTTAGAAAATCAGATACGTCTTCTACACTACAGTACGTTGTTGCCATATATAATGATAAACTTGTTTGTATTTAAATTTGATTACTTGAATACTACTGTTATCTCAGCGTTGCCTGTAACGTCTGCATAGATACCATCTTCAAACCTTCTGTTTATTTGTACATATGTTCCCTGTGTGGCTGTAAATAATGTGAATTCTGTTCCTCCACTTGAAGTAGTTCCATTCTTGAATACCACCTTATCATTTCCAGATCCAGTCTTTGTAACAAAAACACCTACAATCACTCCATGAGTTCCTTTTATAAGTGTGTCTGAGTTGAAAGATACTACATTATGATTGAGTTCTACCATACTTTATTCATATAATACAATTATATAAACTTTAAGAAAAAAAAAGGGCTGTTTTTGGACTCTAGTAGCCTATGACTAGAAACTCGAATACTTTAGACGCACAAGCAGAGCTTGTGTTTGGTGTCTCTGTAAATGGTGTTGTTGCTGAACCACCTACATCGTAGAGTTTGATCTTTTCTGTTGCTTTGTCGTATACTACTTCTCTTAGCGAGTCCGTATAAGTCGGAATTACTGCTACTAGTGTTTTTACTCTTCGACCTAGTTTTAAGTCGGCTGAAACACCACCAGTCGCATAGTTATCGCCACTACCGAAGGTAACTTTGATAGCATATACTCGCAGCTTTGAAGTCAAAGCAGCTTGCCATGAGTGTGTTTTTCTCACGTTAGCGTTTGTCCAATCTGATGTACTGATTGTTAATGCCATAGATATTAGATATACCTAAGACTTATAAAGATTATTGCCACCACTTGCCTAATAGATGTATTCCTGTGATTGATTCTATCAGAATACTTCCAAATAGGAATATGAGGATCAAATCCCTTGCCTTCGCTAGTTTATCAGCGTGGTAAATTTGTATTGTCATAGTCTGAGATTTTATCCTATGCTTATAAAGATTATCGCCAATTATCTCTTTTTCTATCTTCACAATTAGCACATTTTAAAATGCCTTTATGATAACCACATTCTTCACATTTTAAGGAGAAACCAAAATGATCATTTCTGCTTGTTCTTCTAAGAAGATAAATCATCAACCCACCGATAATTCCCATCACAATAATATAGACTAACATTAATAATGTTATATATGCTTGCTTATAAGTTTAAATAAAAAAAAAAGATTTGGATATAAACTACTAGAGTTTGATATCTCTGATTTTTCCCTGTGACTTGAAGTGTCTACAGACTGTTTCTCCCATAGTCCTGAATACACCTTTCTCAACAAATGCATTGTTGACAAATGGATATGCTGGGCTTCTGCGAGTTGCCTCGTAGTATTCTGTTGGGATTGCGATCTGAATTCCAATTCTTGGATAACCATATCCCTCTGCATCGGATGTATCAAATGCGAATAGTCTACCGATTTCACTTGAATCGCCAGCATCGCTTGGTGCATCTTTGCTTGGAATGAATGGAATTCCATAAATGGAGTCCACATGTATACCAACACCAGTACCTTTGAAGGTCTGAATTCCGTTTACATCAATCTGTACTAAGCTTTCACCGTATGGATTTGGAATCCTGACGGAAGGCATGTATAGACCTTGTATTTCGGAGTATACTTCGTGAGAGCCTAAGAACACGTTTGGGTCTTTACCAGCAGCGATACGGATCTTTCTAAGGAAAGTTCGTAAAGTGTCGTCAGTTAAAACTCCGTTTGTACCGATAGTGCCACTTGCACTTTCAACTGTACAATCGAATTCTGAACTTCCGTCTCTGTCGATGGTTGCGTTGGCATTCCAAGGATTATATTCCTCACTGCCACTTCCACCTAATGCAGTTTCTTCTGCGTTAGATGAAACAATTCTGTCAAGTGATTCAAAGTCTTTTGTACCTGCGAATGCACCTGAAGATACGTTACCTTCAACGTCTGCTAAGAGCATCCTGTTAAGGAACTCTTTGTGTTGTACTGCCATATACAATCGAAGTGAACCAAGTCCACCCCAAATGTCGTCTTTGCTGTGTGTAGCCAACCACTCCATAACTTCTGATGCTGAGAAAGGCAGTTGTGCTGTCTTTGGTCTAACATCAATTTCTTGTAGTGTTGGTTTTACTGTATCAGCAATGAGTCCACCTTCTCCTGTACCACCCAAGGCTGTGTTGTTGTTTGCTGTTCCTTGTGCTGTAGTAGCAAGAGTTGGTTTTGCAGTAATAACCCTCCATCCAGATTTATCCCAAGGATACTTGGGTAAAATGCCGAATGCGTTTGCTTCTAAGTTAAGTTGCGCCCATGCATACGCACCAAAAATGGCGTTAAAAACGCCAGCAGTTGATGTTGTTGCTGGAGCATCAGCTTTTCTTAAAAGGTTTCTATTGTATCCGTAATACAGTGCTTCTAATTCGTCAATAGTCTTTATCTGAACCATTAGAATCTACCTACCTCGTCTGCTGTTGGTTGATAATATTTACCTTTCAGAATGTTTTGAGCTACTGTTGAAAGTGACTCAAAGCCAGCTTCTCTTGCATCTTTCAGTATTGGACTGAGGTCAGATGCAGATTTATCTACTGTTTCCAAGGCTGCGTTTGGTCTTGGAGTTTCTGTAGTAAATGTGTGTTCAGATTTCTGAACTAATTCAGATTTGCCTATAGCGCCCTGAATTGACAGTTTTGATTGATCATTGGTTGTTTCCTTTCCGTCATCATCCAGTTTGGCTTGTTGACCTTGTGGATAAGGTTCTTCAGGAACTTTTACTGATGCACCAACATCGTCTCCACTTTCACTACCTTTTGGTGTCAAAGCTAAGTCTGTTGGAGTCTCAAGTGCTTTCACTCTACTATCCATAGAGCTTACAGCGTCAATGATGCTTTTTTGGGAATCAACTACTGTGCTTAATTGCTCAGAGATGTCTCCGAATGTCGATTTGACTGCTTCTACGAATGATTTTTCTGAGTCTTCACGCTCTTCCGATTGTGATTCTTCAGAACTCTCTTCTTTTGCTTCTGTTTCTTCTTCTTTGCCATTAGAGCTTTCTTCGAATTTTGGTTTTTCTTCGTCTGCCATAATGTACTATTTGTTTATAAGTGTAGTTTATATAGATTTTGGTATTTTTTCTTTCTCTTTTACAGGTGATGTTACTTCTACTTCTACCTTTACAGGTGTAATTTGAGCGCTTTGTCCACTTCCTTGTTTACTTCCTCCATCATGCCCTAATCCTCTTTGACCTGCTCCAAACTGTCCTTCTTCTACTTTTTTCAAATCTGCATATAAATATTCAAAAAATGCCTTTTTTTCTTCATGTTTTCCTTTTCTATCCTGTTTACTCTCATCTTTTACGTTTTTTGGCACTCCTGCTGGACTATCATCAACCCATTTTATGTCAGAATGGTTTGGTTTTGCTCTTCCACCAGCGTCATCTATTGGTTTTTCTTGACATTTACCTTCACCTTCAACAGTTTGTTTACATTCCTGTTCTTTTGGCTGTGGTAATCCCTGTCCAATCCATGTTTCTCTACCAGTATTTTGATTATACATGGCATGCTGGTCTCCCTGTGTGTTTGAATGATCTGCTTTATTGGAATCTTCTGTATCATGTTTAATCTGACCACAGAATGCGCTTGGGTCTCTCTTATCCTGATTGACACTTACACAATGTTCAAAGTTTCCCTTACCACCATTACCGTCAGGCATTGGCTTTGTAATGAAACATCCAAAATTATCACATGTCTTAACTATCATTTTATCTCCTCTCTTCTCTGTGTGCAAGACTGATTTTGCTAGAGGGTTATAATCTGTGATTACAGCCAATGGAACTGCTGGGTCTTTACATACTGCTACCTCATAGTGTTCTAGGCTTGATAATGCATATGCTATTGATCCATCTTTCATTCTCATGGGTGTCCTGTTTGCCTTGGTTGCTCCACCAAAACTCAATCCTTTGTATTCTCCAGATTTAATCTTAGTCCAAATCTCATTATCCAAATCATAATTTTTAAAAATCTTACCTGTAACTTTTATTGCTGGATATGTTTCACCGTCTTGTGCTGTAAAATCTGCCTTTGCAAAATTTATTCCTTTGCCTATAACTCTGTTACTATGAGTATCTGTGATTGGCGCTCCTCTATCCATCCATACTGGTAGCACCTTATATAATTCATTAACTATTGTAACTTCTCCTTGTTTATCTTTCATCTCAACTGTGAGATATCCCTCAAAGAATCTTTCGTCTGAATTTATTGGTTCAAAACCTTTGGTTAGTAATTTGTTTAGAAAATATCCTTCGGTCATATATAAAATAGGATATCCTATGATTAATAAAGATATCCATAGATTAGATAAAAAGTAGTTTGTAAAATAATCCTACTCTATATCGTCTTTCTTTGCTTTTGTTACTGCAAAGTCTGCTGCGAATCCTGTTGAAAGTCCTATCAGGGCTAAGCCTATCAAACCTACAGAGTCAACAGCAATAGTTTGTGCTACTGCTATTGCAGCAAATGTAGAGATGATAAGAGCGCCTGCTAACTTTTTAGCAGAGTAAGCTCGGTCTTCTGAGTGTAAATATCCTCTAAGGGTATTTAAACCAGCTCCGACTACTGCAGCACCTACTGTAACAAGTGTTGGGTCTACCATGTCTTATACCAACAAAATGCTTGGATATAAGGATTATGTTAAATTAAAGATTGTATAAGAGTTACTGAGGCAAAAACTGTTCCTAGAGCAGCAATTACAACGTAAAACTTCTTTTCTTTCTTTTCTGCGTCTTGTGTAACGTGAGTAAGGTGATTAGAGATGCTTATTTCCGTTTTTGTCATTCTATCGCATAAATCGTCTATTTTTACGTCTAACTGATCAATCCTGTTCATTATACGTTCTAAGAGGAACTCTTCAACCATATACAATTAATATATGTATAATATTTATATTTATTGCACTGGTTCTAGATATTTAGACTCTATAAGATATAATAGATATTCTGGTTTTGACTGGACTGCCAACAGCAAGAATGGGTCAAAATTGTTTCCTTTGAACGCTCCACACTTGTAACATAGCCAAAACACCTGTTTTCCTCTAGAATAACCATACATGTTGGTTTTGCACTTCTTACACTTGGCGTGTTTATCCATACAAGCATTTATTAAGAGGAACGCCTTTTAAAGTTTATGGGAACAGCCTTCTACGTTTACGAGAAAAAACAAGATTATGAGCAAGCATATGAGGGAAGAGTAGGAGAGAAATTTTATGATATAAAAATTATGGAATTATACGTTAAAGAAAATAAAAAAGGCGAACCTAAACTATGGGTAATCACAGAAACTAATCAAATGAAGGAATCTCCAAGATTAGAGAAAACAATAGTTCATTTTAGAAATGGAAGTTGTAAAGAATTTCTAGAAGGAGATGAAATAAAAGTTATAGCAGGACAAACCAAATTTAATCCTAAGACAGACAAAATAGAGTTTTATCCAAAACTAATAGGAAAACCAAAACTTGAATTCAGATGTGATAGGTTTTGGGGAACTAGACCTAACAGAAAGAGAATTATAAATCCAACTGCATATTATGATTTAGCATCTGATAGAATTAATTTTATTCTATCTTCTAAGTGATTTAGTAGGATCATTAAAGACAAATTTCCAATCCTTACCATGTTTTCTTTTCATGCTTAACCAGAATGGATCTGTACCAAACATTCCACCTTTTTTATTATAATCTTTTGTAACATCTGCTATCTTCCTATGGCAACCATGACAAAATCTTGCGTTTATTTGTTCTATGTTAAACTTATGCTTACCACAAAAGAAACATAGCCCATACATCTTGTCAGTTATTTTTGCTAGTAATGGTTCTCTTCCTCTCTTGCCTGCGCAATCACCACAAATATCTGCTATGGTTGCTGCAGCAGCGTCTTTAGAAAAACAGTTTAGACATATTGCCTCCTTGTAATTGTCTACATGTGTATATTCATCATCTTGATGTGTTTTCCAAAGCTTTTTACCAATGTCTGATCCTGCATCGACATTAAGCTTAGTACCCATTATTTCTCTGCCAGTCTTATTTTCTTCATACAGTCTTGTAAGAACAAATACACATTGTTTGCTGCATAGTCGCTAGTAGATACCTTTCTACTTTCTTTCTTAATAGTTTCTATTGTATCGTCTATTAATTTATAATTTGCACTGTAAACGTTTTTTGCTTTCTTTGCTGCTATCTGTTCGTCTATTTTATCTTCAAATCTTATTTTTGACTTGTGAACATCAACCTTTCCTCCTTTTAATTCTACGGTTGCTGCTATTATCTCATGTTCGTGTTTTTTATCACCGTCTTTGTGTGAATGATTTTTACCGTCTTTATGTGTATGTTCTACATCTTTTTTACTCTTCGCCATCTTCCCACCTCCTTGCTGATTCAAACTCATTTTTAACTATTTCCCTTGCTTGTCTTACTGTCATATTTGCGAATTTTCTTAATTCATCGACTGTTTTTGTCTTTGTCCATCCAAAATCAACTGAACTTTGCAATGTTTTCTTTACAGCATTAAAATTAGATGGTGTTATGCCTGATGGAAAGTTTTTCTTACTCATAGAAGTTCCCTTCCCACTTGAAGGTGAACCTTGACCTATTCCACCAATATCTGAAGATCTAGGTACTTGTGGCTCTCCTTGGAATCTTGTTCTCTCTGGATCTCGTTTTTCTTGTCCTTCACCTATTTGTCCACCACCTGTTTGTAACTCTAACATCTCTCTAGTTGTGAAAACAGGGTCTTTTGACACCTTAAAGTCGCCTGTATGTGTTCTAGCAACCTCAAATCCCATTGCTTGCAGTTGTTGCATGTTTGCAAGTTCTGCAGCGTCTGTTTGAAGTTCCATTAACTTATCGTTCTCTTCTCCTGCCTTTAATTTCAAATCCCAATCATTTACACCTAAAATTTCGCCTATTTTCTTGAAAAAGCTCTTGTAAAGTATGTCTTGACCCCATTTTACTGCTCTATTAGTAATTGTAACCTGTAATCCCTCTTGTGACCATCCAGAAGGCATTTCTCCGTAATAGAGAGGTAAAACACCGTAAATTGCACCAATTATCATCCTTAGTTCCTTTCTAACCTCAATAAACTCTAATTCTTTTAATGAACCTGTAAAGTCGAGCCATTGTGCAAGGTTCTTACCTGTTTTATCGCTTTCTACAAGCAATGGGTGTATCATGTAAGGGTCTTCTGTTGCTTTCTGCTCTAATAAATCCCATGATTTTCTGAATGTTTCGTAATTACGCGAGGCAATTACTAACATACCCCTTGGGGGTCTCATCTTATCGAAATACTTTCTAATATATTCATCCATGTGGCTCAAAGACATTGCCTTTGACCAAACTGCATAGATTGGTGAATAACCGTAAATTAATGCAGGTCTGTATTTGCCAGCTCTCCAAATTATTTCACCTTCACCGTAAACAACTCTCTTAGGTTGTGGTATACCTATAGAATAAACAGAGTTCACTTCACATATTGCTTTTAATGCTTCTGCACCACATCTATCACATCTATCTGTTGTTAATCTTCTATCTCTATGTTCAAATCTAGGACAAACCCAAACCTTGTTTCTTTTATCGTCATAACCTATTCTACCATCACTGTCTGCAATCATTGCAACCTGTGGTGGATCTATTCTTAAACATTCTTTTATCTCTGTGTTATCCCAATTAATATTACCTGTACTATCATCTAAGTTGTAATTCTTCAAAAGTAACATGTAAGCATTGTCTGCTATCTCCAAATCTCTTTCAAGCATTCTTGATACGTCTTCTATAGTCTGATTGTTTCCGTTTATAGGTTGCTCAATCAGTTTTTCTAATATCTTTCTGTGTTCTGGTATTGGTCTTTCTAAGTCGTTACTTCCACATGTATCACATTGCAACTTGTCTGCTGTCTGCGCCTCTGACGTTGTTTCACTCTCAATTTGCGCTTCCTGCGCTATTGAGCCTTGCCCTTCGACTGCAGATCTTGCTTTTAGTTCCTTTTCCTGTATTGGCTTGTATTTGAACTCCTTAGAGCAATTTGAGCATTTATACTTAAATCTCTCAACAATTTCGAATCCATTCTTAAACATCTCCCTATTTAGTGTCTCAATAGGTATCCTTAATGCATCAATATTGTCTGCTAACTCATAAATCATTATGAGTGGGAATGGAAATATAGGTAATTTAGCACCAGTATCGGTACTCATATAAGGCTGTGCTATGCTTGGTCTTGATGTAGACTCGGTATATGCCTTTGATATATCGTTAGATTTACCAAAAAAACCTCTTATACTATCAGTAAAACCCATGATTTTCTTATATTATACGCCTTTATAAAGTTTGTCAGGATTTGTAATGTTTTTGTTATGCGTGTCTACCATGAGATACACAATAAACATCTCGGTTCTCAGCATCACACGTACATTTCTTTGCTACTTTTTCCTTCTTTAGCTTAAGATCTACCATAAAACACAATACATATATCTAGATATAAAGATTGTTATATGCCTAGTAGTGTGAGTTTGCATACCTGAGTAGACTAATACGAAAGGGAGGTCTGGTCTTAAGCTAGCCAGCTAGGCAATTTCTTTAAATACTTTACATGAAGAACAAAAACATGGGAACAGACTTGGATCATGAGGATTATCTAATTCTCATGAAGTGGTTTGAATTTAAATTTGCAAGGGATAAGCCTGAAAAGATACCACTTGCTGACAGACGCGTGTTTTGGAAGTTAACGTTCCTTCAGGAGCAGAAGGAAGAAGACGATCGTCTAGCGACTGACGACACTGACGAACAGTGTTAGTTGGGCTGCGAAGCAGCCGAATTTTCAAACGTTTATATTGAGTAATGATACAAAGTGTTCATGATTACACCGAGGAAGATTCGATGAGAAACAGGATGATATTCTGCTTCGGAATCTTCTTCCTTTTTGCTTGTTTACCTGTAGGAATAGGATTATTGCTATATTGGTATTGGTCTGATGTTAAGAGAATGTATGGTAAGGAAGATATGGAAAAACTCAAGGGAAAAATTAGTGATATTAAAACAGAGGTATTAGAGGAACATAAATGAAAGGATGTAAAAACATTTGCGATACAATGTTACAGCATAAGAAAAGACCACAAAAGATGCCTTTTATCACACATTCACATTGCAGAAACTGCGAGTTGTGGATAAAAAAAGGAGAAGGTTGGGGTAAGAACGGTTCAAGATGTCCTTGTTGTCATGGAGTTTTATCCATATTACCTAGGTTAAACCAGAAGAAAAAGGCATATAGGGAAGTTATGGCTACTATTAATTATACAAAAATTAACGTTCCAGTCAAGAAAAATCCATTTCCAGATGAGGATGTTGAAAAATGGTAAAATGTCGTAACTGCCTAAAGGAGAATGTTAAACTGAAAAAGAAATGGTTTATATGTGACGATTGCAGATATGAATGGGAAGATAGAGAATGAGCGAACAAGATTTATCAAAACGATTTCCAAGAGGAAAAAATAGAGATTTGTCATATCATTGTTTTGGGTATAGTCATAAAAGATGTAAGGGTGTAACATGTAAATGTGAGTGTCATTTAAAATGAACAATTATGAAGATATGATGGATGAGAAGATAGAACAGGAGGCTGAAGAAGACCTTAAAGCAGAGTTACACGCATGGAAAGAGAGAGAACAAAGGAAAAAACATTTATATGCAAAACTTATAAGTGTACAGTCAAGAGAGGATAGGGTAAAATTGGAAAAGGAACTTTTAGAGGTATTAATGGAATGAAATACAATGTTGACTTGGTAAGGAAATTCTTAGAGGATGATCCTAATCTACATATAGACGAGAATCCTGATTTGGAAGGTGTTCACTCTATAACAATATGGTGGACTGACATTCCACAGTCAAAAGGAAAAGTGAGGCATTGTAAATGATATTTGAGAAATACTATACGCATAGCTGTAACAGATGTGGAAATCAGTGGATAAGCATGTATGAACATCCTAAGAGCTGTGCAAACAGAAAATGCAGAAGTCCTTATTATAATAAGGCTAGACAGAGATCTAATTCAAAGGCGAAATATCTTGCAATGTGAACATTGTGATGCAGAGATTGATCATCTGCATAACCAATATAAGAACATTGGACTATGTGAAGAATGCTATAGAGAAAACGGTGATGCCTTATGGGAAGAATGGTTAATGACAAGAGAGGCTTGCAGATGAAATGTCCAAAATGCAAATCAGACCTTGTTGTTGAGGGAGAAAGCAAGTATGTTAAAAAGTTATATTGGTGTGATGAGTGTGATAACGAATGGGTAAAATAAACAAGAAAAAATTCGGAATAGGAGGAGCGATAATAGGCATATCGTGGATAGTATATATTCTCTATATATACGGAGGACATCCTGATATCTATACGCATTTTGGAACATAATGCCTACGTTAGGAGATCCACCTGCTGCAGGACATGAGTATAGAGACGCATGCAAGTCATGTGGATCTACCGAAGGAAGAACGTGGACTTATGGTAAGAATGATGGTCATTCAGACGGATTTTCAACATGCAAATCATGTGGAGTTGTAACTAAATGAGAGTAGAAGGCTTTAAGATAAAAAATGGCGAGATAGGTGCAAAGACTATATATATAGGTTGCGATTGTGGTATGTGCAGTTGCAGACTTGAGGAAGATTGTGTTAAAGAAAAATGTAAATGCTGTGCTAATTTTCACGAACGTTCAGGTGTGAGACGCTAATGTTAGGAAACAAACAAATAGAAAAGGCGTTATGCATAGCCTGTAATAAATTCATAGGCGAACACTCTAAGAGGGGGTTGGAGAGGTGTTTGTTTAGACTGCAGGGTACGCTCGTTCAATCTGGTCTTCCTTATAAGGCTCATAATGAGGATAGAGTCGAAGAGAAGAAATCTTAATCCACGCTACATTTATATAACCTATAAGTATTATGAACTTAATGAGTTTAATAAGCCTTGATTTCCTTAAGGGAAAACCAAGGAAGAAGGACACAAAACTACGCTCTGCGTTGGAGGTTGCCTTAGACGTTCTTATAGGCTGTACTATTGCTACTATAATGAACTATACTATCCTCCCCCTATATATAGACGTAATTCAGTCTGGTGAAATTTTCGGAATGTTACAGATAACTGCTTGGTACGTTATTGCTAGTTACGTTCGTAAGTACACAATAAGAAGATGGTTTGTCAACTTAAAGCACGCTAGTAAGAAAAAGTAATTTAAATCGGTTCTAATTTCATTCGTATTTAGGAACGAATTTGTATCCCCTCCTTTTTTCAAAAATTGGTTTTTCGCTATATGCACCTAGGCGCTTTAATTAAATACGTGTACTTAGTGGGCGCACATATTTACGTGTAATATAGGATAATCATAAAAAAAAAGGAATTGGAGTAATAGGGTAATTACGCCTATTTACTCAGGTGTTATGCTTACGATAACGCTTTGGGTGTTAATCTTAAGCTTGTTCGCTGTTGCGAATTCACGCAACTTTGAGAAGCCCTCTTTATCGGCTGTACGATAGCCAGATAAAGCGAGTAACGTACCCTTAGCGACTAACTGCTCAATAACTGAGACAGTTGGTTCAGGCATAACGGTGCTTTCTGTGGCTGATGTGGTTAGGCTAAAGCCATATTTAGAAGCGAGCTTCTGAAATAGGGCTTTATCAGCTTTTGATATAGCGACCATCAATCTATTAACGTTGCTTACTAATATATAAGAAGTTCTATCTGCCTTCGCTTACTCATGTTAGGGCTGAGGGTACAGGTTTGCGCTCTTACGTGTAACGCGTATGTGTACACTAGTATTATATTAATTATAATTATATATTATATTATTATTATACTATATTATATTACTATTATATTATATTAGTTACGCGCGTATGCATATGCAATGTTCATGCCTACTTACGCATAATAATATGCGTATGGTAGTCTCAATGTTCGTGCCTGTTTACGCATAATAGTATGTGTAGTTATATTAATTATGTATACGCATACCCTACGCGTATATATGGTGTAGCATAGCCAATTCTATTAATCAAATACGTGTAATATATAACAATAACGATAACGATAACATAGGAATGGGCGTGATTGCTTACGCCTAATGCTAACGCATACTACTGTTCTTGCTACTATTGTTATGTTACGTGTGTTAGTATACTATAGAACCTGTTGTAAATCTGGTAGGCACGAATCAGGCACAAAACGAAAGGGTTAAAAGCAAGTGAGCAACGTTATTGGTTTGATGACTAACAATCAGAATTCTAATGCTACTTCATGTAGGTCGCCTTTTATTGATCGAGTGAAGAAACAAGTCCGTCTAGTAAACGGTAAGACAGTTAATAGTGAGTATACTATGCACAATAAACGTATCATCACATGTAATCGTAAGGTCGCTGTAATTGATACGAATAAGGAGCGCAACACCCAACGTGCTATCATAAATATCGATAAAGAATCTAAACGATTAAATAGGCTACGCGAGGCTGTTAAACCTAATGCTAAGGGTGTATTCGTTAATGACAATGGACTCAATCCATTCATGAAACTAGTTAAGTGGAGCGTTATAGATTATGACAAATAAACAACAAACAATCAGGCGTATGCCTACAACTATGGCAGATGTAATGTCATGTGTAGGTAGGCGTGTAAGTACCCACGAATATGATAAGGCAAGGACAGAAGCCTGTCATCTATTGGGTATTCCTGATCTCATATCTATGAGTGAGAGTAGGCGTGAACAAAACAAAATGAAAAGAATCGAACGTGTTATAAGACATGTTGCTAAGTTCATGCGTGATTACAGGAGTAATTATGCAATCGCAACTGCCTTTGAAGACGAGCTAGATAGATTGAACAAATCTATTGACGCTATGAATTCTTTCATGGAATCAAATCCATTAAGGTTTGGTTTTAAGAAACACATCACGCTATTGCACATAGATAAAGACAAACTTAGAGAGATGGGTGTAGTATTTCTCAGGCATACTACTGATCAGCCCACTCCTAAGTATCAAACCCACATCATGCATATTATGGGTGAAGACTATGATGATCCCAATGCATATGTAATGGTGAGGGTAAGATGAGATCAGTACAAACTAGGGTGAGGTATAAAGTAGCGCCTCACTCTACCCCTTTTTTTATGATGAACGGTGTAATCAGTTCATGTTTAGGAGGTACATTCGTGTATCTAACAGGTGGTGGTATCGACTAAGCATGTAGTAATACAATCAGTAGCGTGATTGAAATGAGAGAAAGAGATTTAGAGATGGCTAAAGCATGCATATCATATCTTGATGACTTTATGTCAAATGATAAAACCATTGGTCAATCAGATAATCAATCGCCTCACTATGAGGAGTATCATGATGACTTTAAGAATTGGTTTGATACATTACAAGAGATGGCAAATTACCTTATGTTCTTAGACAAAGAAGACATTACTCACGTTAAAGTTGGAGCGCCTTATTCATTGAGTGCATTCCATAACGTACCATGTAATGAAGAGTTCTTAGAAGGACACTTACCTATGACAAGAAAGGTAGTTAAACAATGACTTTAAGTACAATCGAAAGACATTACTTAAGGAAAGAACTTGTAGATCTACATACCATGATGCAATCTTTATTCAAGGATAACATAGGCAACAACATGTCAAGGGAACACCTCGAAACATTATGTGATAGGCGTGATCATATTGTTGACAAGATTGAATCAATAACTAAGGTGATTGAACAATGACCACTAATCTATTGGGTGAAGAGGTTGAACCTATATCACAGAAAGAGTTTGCTTCATTCGTATTTGGATACCTTAATTGTGTGTCTGAAATGATTGCTCAAACTATACATGATGTGGATAGTAAAGCACCTAACCCTGAAGCAAAAGAATTTGTTAAGAAGATTGGTGCTACATACATGGCTAGTGTAACATCTTCTATTGCAAAGCAGATGAACTTACCTAAGAATGCGTTCAGTAAATACATGACACAAGAGATACGTGATGCATGTGATATAATAGCACAAGAAGCTAACAGTAACTTAGATGTGCTTGACTCTAAGGTTGAGGGCATGAAAGAACAACATGAATCATACAAGCGTGAGCGTAATGAGTGGGAAGATAGACATGGAAATCGAGAGTGAAGTAGAGATAGAGTGTAATCACTGCAAGAAAACTGATACATACTACGTGTGTGTTGAAGTAGAATCAGAAGATTTTACACAGGATCTTGATTAAAATGACAGAAGATTTAAGATACGATCTCACTAAGAAAGCAAGAGACATAGCACGCAGTAAGTATGCGCGCAAGTCTATCGCTGAAGAGAGAGCAAAGCATTTCATTGAGTTAGTAAGAGAGCCTGAGTTCTTAGCATATATTAAGGGCTTGACTCAACCACCTGAGCAACAGACCACAGGTCAGATAGATTACTCATCACTAGAAACTGATGGTGTATTTAACCCTGAAACAAATACTACTACACAAGTAAGCAAGCATGCACCCACTACATCTAATGTTAGTGAGTTTGGTGAGGTAGACTTTGATCAATACAAACCATATCAATGGGGTAAGTATGTTGAATTAAAAGACGAGCGTCAGAAATTAGTTGAACAATTCCATCAACCTAATCCATTCCCTTATCTAATTGAGGGAGACAAAGGACTAGGCAAAACACTATGTGTTTATGATGTAGCATTCGAGGAGGATTGTCATCTAGTATTCCACGCATGTTCTAGTGGTACAAAGGTAGGCGATCTATTAGGTAGACTCCAAGTTAATGAGAATGGATCTTACTTTGATCTAGGTGTATTGCCACGCGCAATACTATGTGCAAACAAGTACAAGAAAGCATGCCTATATCTAGATGAGATCAATGCGTTAGAGCCTGAAGTTCAGAAGATACTTAACCCTGTTTGTGATGACAGACGTATGATAACAGCAAACAATAGACAGTTCAGATTAGATGAGGGCTGCACATTAGTTGTAGTTGCATCAATGAACCCAAGTTATTATGCAGGTGTTAATCAACTGACAGAAGACATGCGTTCTAGATTCATAGGAGATGTTTGGTCTTATCCAGCAACAAGTGAACTCAAATCATTAGTTGATTGGACAGGCATACCTGATACAGTAAGCCAGCCATTATTACAGTTGGTGCAAGATACTCACAGCTCTAGAGTAAAGGGAGATGTTGAGTATGTGTTATCACCAAGAGATGTGGTACAGTTTACTGATGTGTATAGAATGTGGGCTTCAAAGAACTTAGATATATCACTAGTGCTTAAGCGTGCAATTCATACGTGTTTGCTCGTAAAGTATGGTGATTCAACTGAGCGTGAGTTTGTTAAGACAAGCGCACAAGATACATTCGGTGTAACACTATGATGCGACAACCAATCCGTAAGGTAAAACTCTTCTTCCCTAAGTTAAGGGATCAAGGGCAACCACCTACGGTCAAGAATACCATACCTATTGACGAACAGATTAATGCATTCATTAATGCAAGACAAACAGGAGATAACATGCGTAAGATAGTTGATGTGAAGTATGAGTTTCAATACATTATCAACACACAATACGAGGGCGAGTTCGAACGTGCATTACTTATCTACGAGGAAGAGGCATGACTAACGGAATGAACGGTGCTAACGATAGCATAAGAGAACAAGAGAAACATATCATATTAATGCTTGAACAATCTAAGAAATTCTTTAGTGAATGGTCGAGTGATTGTGATCAGGCGTTAGATTACTATCGTCTTAGAGAGGGTGGCACGTATGATGATGAAGAAGTCAAACGAATTGATAAGAGTGGTCGTAAGATAATGCAAGATATACCTACAATAAAACAAGCGAAGCATTTTATGTATGAGAAAACCAGAAGTAATATGCTTGACACACTAGGGTATATGTACCACGACTTCTTTGTAGCTAACCCAGCACACATACTGCCTACAGGTAAAGAAGAGTTGAAACAATTCTTAGATGAGAACGAGGTTGATACATATTGATACAGGTAATGAGCCTGCTCAATAGCGTACTCGTATACATACAGGTAAGGCGAAGCCCTCTTGGGCTTAAACCTGTACGGAAGTTGTACGGAACATTAACGCTAAAAAAGACCACTTCTTCTATATAGGGTGTCTAAGATGAGAAAACAATTAAATAAAATAATTGAGGAATCGAAATGACTAAAACATGTGAAGAAAGATTAGCTGGTGTCCGTAAGGTATTAGAAGAATGGAACAAAGTATTAGTAGAGAATGGGTATACAGGTGGTCTATCTAATGGCTGGTATGACGACATAAATAAAGAGGCAAACAAATGAGGAGCGAAAGATATGAATTTGGAAGATAGGGTAAAGTCATTGGAATTTACCAGCTTACCTATACTAGATTCATTGGCTAGGATAAAGGCATTGGAAGATAAAGTATCACTACTTGATGATATGCTAAGACAGGCACAGAATAGGTGTGACGATCTTTATGGTGACTTTCATGCTTGTCGCAGAAATCTAAAGGCACATGGTATTTACAAGTACGGAGTAAAATGAAATGACATACAAAATAGATATCACAAACATTACATATAACAGGCTGAAGAATTACTTTCCTGAATGTAAGGACACGAACGATCAGATACGTGAGTTATTTAAAGTCGCGTTGTCTAAATGTGAGAGATGTGGTATGATTAAAGAGTTCAAAGTTGCCAACCAATTCCAAGCTCATAGAAACCATGAATGGTGTAGATTAAAATGAAAACTGAATATCTATCCCATCAGGAATACTTCAAGAAACGTGCAAACATTATAGAAGATGTCAAGAACATGAAGATAGACCTAACATATCAGCAGGGAACTAACTACGTGTGTCCTAATACAAGAAAGAAAGAATCAGGTATAACCAATGCGTATGTTATAAACATATGTAAGCCAATGGAAAAAGGCATAGACAGAAAGACAGCATTATATCACGAACTATCTCATTTAATGTGGGATAGTTTTGTTCCTAATCTGAATGGGTTAGCTAGAGCATGGGCTGAAGATTTCATATCTAGACAACCACAATTAGATAACTTGTGTGATGTAACAAGAAACAAACTAAAAGAAAACATAGTTGGCGAGTACAGAATAAACTTCAATGTTATTGAAGACCAAAGGATTGAATCACTAACAAAGAATGTTTGGCTAGGCACAGGTGTTATGTTTGATAAGACAAGAGATAAGCTAGGCATACGATTAGTTGATGACTTGATATCAAGAAAGGAATTAACTAATACAAAGACTAGCAAGCCTAAAGCACCATGTGATAATCTATTGATGGCTAGGTTTAATCAACCTGATCATAGTGAGAATTGGTCAAAGGAAATAATGGAAGATGTTAATGAATCTGATTTCAATGGATCATTAGTAGCCTTAGTAAGAGCAAGAAAATACATTGATAAATACATGGAAGATAATCTCAAAGACTTTCAGGATAAGCATAAGGAAAGCATGAAGCATCACATTGAGTATGAGAAAGCTCAAGAGGCATTCTACAATCCTGATACGAATGATCTAGAGAAAGAAGCGTACGAAGAAACCAAACAAACTGAGTTTAGGAAATACAGTAAACTTAAGGAAGAACAGGAGGAACAGCATAGTAAGTTTAAGTCAAGTGCGAAAAGAGCTAGTCATTACTCACACGATCATGACAGCTTAAGTAGTGAAGAATTTGAGGACTCTACACAAAGTGAAATAGATGAACACGAAGAAGAAACAAATGAGTTAGTAGCACAGGCAAGTGAGTTAGAAGAAAAGTCAGAAGAAGAACTAAAAGTTCTTAGTCGTGAACATAAAGAAGATGGCAAGCAAGAAGTTGTAGATATGAAAGCAACTATTGAGGCAGTAGGTAAAGTAGGAAACATGCTACCATCACACATTAAGATGATTGATAGACAATCATTTACGAATGCTAAGATAGATCATAAGACAGCAACAATATTATCTAAGACGTTTCAGAAGATGGCAGAACAATACGTTGATAACTTAGATGATACAGGCAGTGAGGTAGACATAGACTCGTACATTATGAACAAGATCAAAGGAATAAATGATCCATGCTTAGTTAGTGAGAAACTTGGACAGGGTGCTACTGTGCTTGTAAGCATAGATGGTTCTGGTTCTATGGGTCATAGTGGCGATCTAGATAGGGCAAGAGATTTACTTGCTACATTATACAAGGCAAGCGAAAAGGTCAAGAACATTAAACTGATAGCAAATGTTTGGTCTTCTAATTATGCTGGAGATGTTGGTGTAACAATCATAAACTCAGCAGATGATCTAGATAAGATAGGAGATGATGATTCATACATGTTCACACCTACACACGAAGCATTAATCTTCAGCGCTAAGCAACTACGTGGTCAAGATGGAAGAAAGAAACTAATGATCATGATAACAGATGGCGTGCCACAATACTACAAGAATAACTATGAGATTCCAAACGGAACACTACATAAAATGACAAAGACAGCACTAAAGAAATCACTTAGGATATCTCCACGTATAATGTGCATAGATATAACAAACCATTGGAAATACAGCGAATTACTAAGAGATATATTTGGGAAGAGATTGATATCCGTTGATGATATGGACAGTGCATCAAAGTTTGTCATTAAGCAGTTCAGAAATATGGTATCTGAGGTGATGAGATAATGAAATGCTGTGGTGGAGTATACAATGGACATAAAGGGTGTGTAAGTGATCACTTCACTAAAGACAGAAGTAAAGATGGCAAAGTTATCTTTCAGAATATATTGACAGGAAGATACTATTGTGCAACTTGTTTATTTCAAGAGCCTGAGTTTGATGGTTATCCTGACTGTAAAGGAAACAAACAAACTGTGTATGAATATCCAAAGGGGGTGTTGAAATAATGGTTACTGTAAAGAGGACTCCTCTAACACCTAACCCTGACGTTGAAAACGAATGGGTGCAGATAGAACTAGGCGAAGGCGTAAACAAGACAAAAGTTCTTACTAAGAGAATAAGACTTGGTGCTGTTTACACACTGTGTAATTGTCCTGAAATACATGAGCAAATAAAGAATGGATACAGGGTTGATAACATATGTCCACACTGTAACAACTTACAGGTTGAGATAGACAAAGGTCTAGAAGCAAAGGAAAGATCTAAGTTAGTGAATGCGATATTAAAAATAGAGCATTACACACTGATTAAGATGTCAAGAATGCCTAAGATAGAACTCATAAAGATGTCAAACGAAAAACTGTTTGCACATTATAGGAACACACTTGAATCAATATCACATGGTACAGCAGTGATAGACAAAAAATCATATGAAATACCATGTATAGATTGTGGTAAGTATACAGCAAAGAGTGAGATAGAAGTGCATGGAACTACTGACATAACACCAGATGAATTTGGATTCCATAAGGGATCAATGTGTCATCAGTGTTATGAAGAGGAATTGGAACGCCTTGACTACTAAGCTGACACAAACATTCACGTTGCCATACAAGATGAAGTATTGGAAATGCAACTTGTGTAATATAGAACTCCCTGATGATGAGCTTGCAACAATTCGTAAGCAAAGACATAGGGAATTCCATATTGATGAGTCAGTAGGCACACATAAGCGTAGAAGAAATTGGACATTCGGAGAGGTTAAATATGTCCTTACTTAGATGGGCGCTCTTCGGATTCTTCACTTGGCTCATAGTTAAAGGCAGGCAAATAGAACAGGAGGAATCGAAATGATCACAAAAATAGTAAAGTCTAGTGATGAACATATTATAATTTCGACAGATAAGGAGGGATTCTTTGGACAATTCGAGATTTCATTAGATGAAATTATTGATATGTATAACAAGTATGAGCCAAAATATCAATGTAAGTGTTGTAAGGAGTTCTTTTTCTCACAACAATTAGAGGGAGATAAGAAAGGCGACTTTGAAATTGCAGATGCGTATTGCAGTTGTAATTGGTTAGAGAAGTGTGATACGAATCATTGTGATAAACAATCACCTCATAGAGAGTGGTCTAACTGCACAAACCACATACCTACAAAAAACTGTGGTTGTGAGGAGGAATCGAAATGACATACAACGAAGAGAGAGAAAATGAAATCTCGCGCGCAGATAATACGCTCGCGCGCAGCCAACAAAACGAAGAAGAAATGCAACTTGAGTTAGACGACAGGCATTGTCCTACATGTAAATGTAATGATGATGAGAGAGATATCAACTACCACTATAAGATTAGGCACTGTCCTAACTGTGATGCAAGAGTGTGGTGTCAGGAGTGCTGTTCAGAACTATGACTAAATGTGATCATAAGTGTGTCACTAGACGTTTGCGTGATGATACAGATACCTATGATGATTATGAGTGTATTATATGTGGTAAATGGTTTGGAGGTCAAAGAAGATGACTAAAGATTGTGGTTGTGGATATGGTAAGTGTGTTAATGGAACACCTTACTGTGTGGAATGTTTAGAGCTTGCAAAAGCCCTATGGCATGTGTTAGATAGTCCAAAATGTAGAGAAGTATATGAACAAAATCGAAAATTAAGAGATGAGGAATCGAAATGACTACGTTTGATGAAGCTGGAGATGAAATGTTGCAGTATATGTTAAAGGAGAATATGATCATAACAAAGTTTGATCGTAGTTCCAACGAACAACAGTTTCAAATTACTCCGATTGGATTTGCCATAATGCAAACCCTGAAATATTTTGCTGGAGATCATGATGAAACAACAGAAGAAATTATGAGACTTGGAGCAGAACATGGAGGAGATGAAATACAATGACTAAAGAAAACCACGACTACGAAGCCGATAAGATGTGTGAAAACGAATGTGGTGAATATGCCACTGAAGATTCAGGGCTGTGTGAAGAATGTGATTTGGCTACATACGATTGTAAAGAATGCAAAGACACAGGAATCATAACAGAATTTCATGGTGAGGGATCAAGTGAATGGACAGAAGAATATGGCTGTGAATGTCATGATGATCCGAATGAGGGTATAACAAGATGACCTATAAAAGAAAAGCAGGATTTGAACACAAGTGTCATACGTGGGTAATGCAAGGTGTGTTTCCATCAGGCAGTGATTATAGAAATGCTCCATATGGAACACACGCAAAATGTATATCATGCAACATATCATATCCTTTGGATTCTATTAATAAAATGAAGTGTTTGTGTTGTGGTCAAGCCTTAAGGACTAGAGGAAGATCAAAGAAATCAAAAGAATACTTTAGGAAATGGCGACATGATCATTCACATTCAGAATCAATGCTTAAAGCTATGGAAACATTCAAGGAAAATAAGAAGAAAGATATGTTAAAGAAAGTGTGGAATAAATTAACCAACAACCAATTACCAAAAGGTGTTACAGATATATGCACAGAGGCAGATAAACAAACGACAATGAAGTATATAAATAGAAAGAAAGCGCTTAAGGCAAAACGAGATAAAAATAGGGCATTGAAAAAGAAGTTCAATGTAATTCGTGCAGGTGCATTACATGGAAACACATTAGTAACAAAGCACGCTGTTTACACTAAATCTAAAAATGGACATGCGTGGGTTAAATTATAATGAACATACCAGAAGCAACAAAAATAACAGGTGGACTAACTAACACAAGCAAGATGCCATGCTATTCGTATGGCATTCCTGCTAACCAATGCAAAGTTGGTACTCAATTACGAAGAAAAGAAAACACTGTTTGCTCTAAGTGTTATGCACACAAGTCAAGGTATAACTTTAACACTGTGCAGAATGCTTACCATAGAAGATTCTATTCTGTCCTTGACGCATTAGGAAACAATGAAGAGGATAAATGGATTGAAGCCATGATACATTTAATAGATGAATACGTTGAGTTGTTTGACGATACTAAATACTTTAGATGGCATGACAGTGGCGATCTTCTTTCCTTAAAACATTTGGAAATGATAATAGAAGTGGTTAAGGGAACACCAAATATCAAACATTGGATTCCTACCTTAGAGTTTGGAATATGCATTGACTATGTTAAGAAGCATGGAAAGTTCAGCAACATACCAAACCTTGTTGTAAGGCTAAGCACTCCAATGATTGATGGAAAACCTAATGAAGCATTGGCAAAAAGGCTCGGCTGTCAAACTTCACTCGTAACTAGGAATAAAGAATCATTCAAAGTCTACAAGATATTGGAAAACACAACTAAGATGATGGCTGACGAGGAGAAATGGGTAACTACTCCAGCAGATATTGGAATTGCCCTTAATATAATGGAAGACAAGGAGAGACTAAGGGAAGTCGAATCGAGTAAGAATGTATGTGTATCCAAAATGCAGGACAACTCATGTATGGATTGTAGGAAGTGTTGGGATACTACCCAAACAAATATAACCTACATACTCCATTAATTTTTTTAACGAATGACACTTACGCATAGGGAAAGATTCATTTTGCATTCTTCTGCAATACTATCAGCGCAAGGTATAAACGGAAAAGAAATGGGTAAGGAAATAATAAACATGATTATTGAAAATAGGTGCAGGGATCTTAAAGATAAAAAAGAAATAGACCAACTGTTAGATGATATAGAAGAAGAGATACAGAATTCTAATGTTCTTTATAAAGGCGACTTACTTTAAATAATCTGTTCTAGTTTTTCTAGGTTTAAGATCGCGTGATCCTTTTGGTCTACCTACTTTAAATGAATCTCTCTTTATCTTATATTTTTTAGTCTTGGAATTCCATTCTATTGTATTAACTAATGATTTTATTCTATGTTTTGTTTTCATTCTCTTATTATTTTTAAGGTTTCTTTCCTTAGTAAGAGTAAAACAGCCACGAATAGAGCAATAGTATTGCCCTACATAAGAGCCTGTTTCAATTATTTTACCACAAGATACACAATTCCATCTAACATTATTAGAGTATCTAAGCATTCTACATTTTTTACAAAATCTATATTTCCTAGATTTTTTTTGTCTTACTAATTCATACTCAGTGAGTGGTCTATTGCAACCTATATTAATACAGTTGTTATCAACTAATCTTAGGACTACCATTTTTTTCCAATTCCTTATTTACCCTATTAAAACAATCATCACATAAGTCAAGTCTATCTAATTGATTATATCTATTTTTTTCCTCTAAACATATATGGCATACCATAGAAAAATAATTTTTTTTTCTTAATTTAAATGTTTGTTTATAGTGACATGTCAGCCCACTGCATGTTAAAGATTATACTCTCTTCCTGCAGTTCATCTAATGTCTCGTCAAATTGTACACCACATTTATCGCTTAAGCACGGCGAAGGTTGTGTTGATGAATGGGAGG
>VTLG01002397.1_pt1 | contig 33368 bp, 48 predicted proteins | sample 4694571 | NCBI WGS metagenome assembly VTLG01 (sample SAMN12604809, study PRJNA352737) | marine metagenome | biome: ENVO:00000447; feature: ENVO:00000209|ENVO:00000569|ENVO:01000036; material: ENVO:00002151; isolation source: viral sequences binned using virsorter ...
CTACCATCTGTACAGCCACTAACTCCTCCACCAACTAATGCTAATATTGCATCAAATCTATTAATCACGCATCACCTCCATTGCTGTAATTGATGTTATGCTATTTGCATGTCCAGCAGTTACCGTGGTTGCATTCCAAGGTCGAAAAGAAATACGATATGAAATTTCATTTGTAGTTCCTGCGGTATCTTGCATCATAATCGTTCTAGGCCATGTTCCTGTAGCATCTGAAGTAACCCATATACCAAAAGCATAATTTTCGCCTGATATATTATATGATTCAGTTAAATCACTCGCATTCTTATAAAAAGAAAGACTCATATTAGTTGAAGTAGGTTTACTTACCTGCGTTGAACCTATTAATATAATCTTATTACTTTCATGACTTGGAGTTATTTCCATTACAGGCCAAGTCATATATGCAGACCATGCATCCGAAGCGCTTGTAAACGCATCATTATCCAAAACATGTTTTACTTGTAAAATATGCCCTGCTGGAAACGTAACACCACTTCCTAATGTTCCTGAAGTTACTGTACCTAACCTTGTAATATTATCCTGAGTACCATTCGGCATTGTTCCTGTGGCATTTGTCAAGGCAATAGTAGGCGATCCTGTCACCGCAGTTGCTATAACAGGCTCAGCACTCGAGGTCTGAGTTGCTAGAGTCTTTGTGTTAAGTTTTAATGTTGCCATTTATTTACTCCTAATCTGGTTTAGATGGAAATACAATCTTTTCTGGATCAGCATTAGATGCAGGAAGATCACGCAAATCTTGTCTATACTTTTTCCAAGCATCTGACATTGTTACATCTGAACCTGACATCCAATCTGTATCTTTTAATAAGCTGGTTCTTTTCTTTCTAATCCACCTGAACTTTGCAGTCTTTTGTGCTTCAGCACTAACTGCATTTAATGCACTTTCTGTTGGTTGTGTACCAATAGAATCGTTCCACATAGTTATTTCTATTTTTCCATCTCCATGTAGTGAAACAGACCAGTCCTTTTCTGTAACACTTTCTGGAAATAGATGTTGAATACAATCTGCAATATTATCTGGATAGCTCATAAGTCACTTGATCCTACATAGGTTACAGAAAATTTACATACGCCAGTATTTAGATTTTGTGCACTTCCTTCTCCTTGATGAATCCAAAGACTAACATAATCATTAGTATCTAACCCCATTATTCCAGAACAAAGACAAACTAAATCCAGATCTGAAGCGGCTGATCTGAGATTAACATACGCTACTACGTCATAGTTCTCTCCAGAACCATTCCTTCTGAGAGCTAGATTTATCCATTCTCCTTCATCCATATATGAAGTACCTGCTTGTGCTGATACATGATAATATCCTGAAACAGTTGGTGTCCATCTTCCTCCAGAGAACTTCCCAAACATATCCGAATCATCAGATCCGGATGAACCACTAGATGCGTGTTTTGTCCAAGTTCCTCCAACAACCTCTGTCCAAGCATTATGTGGTATTGACTGCGCTGCAGACAAATAATATGAACATCCCAAAAAGTTATGTTGTAAATAACCTAGTGAATTTAGTTCTCCTCCTTTTATATAATCATAACTATTTGTAACTGTTTTAATTGAACTAGGTTTTAATGTAACCGTACTTGGCAGAACTCCTGTTACTCCTGCCGCTGGAATATCAGTAATCGTACTCCCCATTGATGGTTCATCCGATCCCGATTGACTGAATAATGTTTTTTCATTAATTTTAAAGTCACCCATTTTTCACCCTATTATATTAAGCAATGCACCAGAAACAATGTCAAGGTCAGTTGTCACATCAAGGCTGGTGCTCACATTCAAATTTCCATTAACTACCAAATTTGGAATAACAATCGGCCCACACAACAAAGTTGATTTACCAGCTTCTTGATTGAAGGTTGCTTTCAGCGTTGATAAATTCTCAGTTAAGCCAGAGGAAAGAATTGTTGATTCTCCTCCACTTCCTATCATAAATTTCATATTATCTCCTATGCGTCATCAATTACTTCAAATGAAACAAATATATCTGCCTGTGATGTTGCTCCTGCTTCTAATTGATCTCCTTCCATAAGATATATTGGCTTGTCTAAAACTACAAGTGCATCATCTGCAGATAAAGTTACTGTACTTGCGAGTTTGAATGTTCCTGCATTATCTTCTGCATCTAAAATACCTCCTGAAGTAAAAGCAACTTTGGTAACTGCAACAGTAACATCAGTTGAATTGGTTGCATGAGTATTTGCAACACCAATATAATTAATCTTTAAAATCTTGTTCGATTGACAGGTCATTATGTCAGTCGTAACAGTCGTTGTAAGAGCTTCCCCAATGGATTGACCATAAATTGAAGAAACTGATACTATGTTTGGATTTGCCATTTTTATTCCTTTCTAATTAAAATTATCCACCAAAGACCACTGCCATGGCAATAGCCTTACCTGTTGTTGCCATTCCAATACCACCAGCACCTTCAATATTACCATCTGTATCAATGAGCATATCAATCACACCAGAGTCATTCAAGACAACAAAAGATGCAGGATGAATTTCTGGTGATGCGTCTGTACTTCCAGATGCTATCACAGCATTGACTGTAAGAGATGTATCACTTGCTATTGCAGTTATGGTTCTTGTTTGTGAATTTACTACAATCTGATCACCAACTTTAGCTTGTTTAGTAAATACTGTTCCAGAGCCCGGAACTGTTGTTGTGCCATCAGGCGTGATGCTTCCAGTAATATTCGTATTATTTGCCGAACCTCTTGCAGACCTTGCAACAGAAACCCAATCTGTGCCTGTATAATATTTTAAGTGATCTGTAGTGGTATCGTGCCATAACTTTCCTGCCGCAACATTTGATGGCGCACTATCACCTGCATTGGAGGCCTCAATTTCCAGAAATAAAGTATTGAGATCGGATCTGACATTAGCCCCAGTATCATTTGCTATCTCATAATCATGTGTGTTTGCCATTATTAGACTCCTCTTGCGATATAATTATAGTTTCTTGTTTGTGAAACTGCACTTGAATTATAAAAATTTACATTAAACCCAGTTTTAGATTCACTGGAAATAGTCATGTAATCCCCTGTTGCCATGTTAGTTGGCGTAACTACCAAATCTGGAACTATATAGAATGGATTTGTATATGTAATTGATGAAGAAGTTTTTGCACGATCACTTTCCGAACGTGGAACCATATCTACTTTCAATTCCAATTCACGCAAAGTAAATTGGGAGTTCGAATCAAAATCATCAAATGTCACCCTAATTTGAATTCCTCGTGCAACCACATCTATTATCAAGAACTCTTTCCAATCAGTCCAAGTTGCTCCACCAGATGCAGGATCATCACCAGTAACCCTAGATTCTACAGTAAGATTATCTAACTGTTTAACATCTTCCCAAGCTGGCCTTAGGTCAACTTTACCCCAATAATCCATGTTGTTGGATCCATCAGTGACCAATGAAGTGAATATTTTATGTGTATGAATTCTTGCAGGAAGCACTGCACCCAAATCCCTTTTTACACCAGTATAAATTGCTGGTTGTGTTCGACCTCCAAGTTCATCTATTGTGGGAACCCATGTGTCCATCACTTCTGCAACTGAATCAATTAATGCTCCACCAAGAAATCTTAAAACATCATCACCATCATCTACTGTCTCGTAAAAACCATCCATTGTACCAGCCCATAATTCCTGTTCTGGAAAGGTTGCAACCAATTCTGATCCATGAGAAGTAATTGTGTCCGTATCTAAATAAGTATCAGATTCCAGACCTCCACTGTTCACCCATTTTGCCACATACTTTCCATCAATAACAGGAACAGTAGTTGTAGTATTACCAACTGCTATTTGTCCAACTTCTATTGCATCTTCCCATAAAATTGAACCTGTTTGTAAAACTCTAACTGTTGCATGGCTTATATCTGTTGAGTCAGTTGGTGGGTCTATTGTTATTACTGCATTTGATCCATGATTTGCAACAGTAAAGCCAGTAACATCCTGAGGAGTAAGTGTAGTACCTTTTAACTCTACATCCTCCAAAGTCAACCAATCTGATGTTGCTCCTACTGCATTTTTTGCACGTACCCGAAAATCAAATACACCTCGTGAAAAGTCCTGCAGGAGCATTGAAGTACTTACTGTATTCCCAGCATCAACCCAAGTTGGAGTTGGGTCATATACATGATGCCCCACGCCATAGACATTATAGTTGCCCCCGGGAAATGGCCCAATATTATCCCCATTAGCAGTTAGAGCAATCCGAAAATTATTTTTCACACCAGTTAAAATGTAAGTTCCATCACCACCTGTAATTCCGGGTCTTACATAATATGTAACTCCTTCGGCTATACCAGTAGGCAATACTCCATGTGTTTGCCCTGTATCTGAAGCAGTAAATGCTATTGGCATATTTTCTGGAAACCCATGATTTTTTGCTGAGAATACAATGTCTTGGTTATAACCAAATTGCTTAGTAACTTTCCCTTCTGTCTTTTTCTTATATTGAACATCATGTGAATTCGTAAATATACCTTTTGAAGTCCATTCCAAATTAGCGGCAATTCTAACTCCTGCAGAAGAAATTGAAGAATAAGTTGATTCTTCAACTGTTAAACCAATCGGTGCAGTTACACTTGTTATATCTGGCAAATTTGTATTGGGTGCTTCTGCATCAGCTGTTGCATTTGTATCCCAAGTATAAATTGAATCATTATGCTCAATACAAGTTAGTGAGCAAGTTCCATCATTATTAAGTACAAGTGTCCTTACAATAAACTCTTTTGCATCCCATGCCAGAGTTGAGTGAGTAATTGTAACAACATCACCAACTACTACATTCATTGCTTCTGCAGTTGTCTGAAAAGACACTTTCAAACTATCCCTTGAACGCAAACAGGCTTGCTTTGCTAAGTAAAATGCCTGATCCACATTTGTTACTCCTCCAACATTAATCGTCTTGTGATGCTGGATTCCATTATCATTAGAAAGAAAAGTATTATAAATTGTCGAATGTCCATTTTTATCAGGATAGCGAACTTCGTCAGATTTCCATTTATTATTTGGATTTATAAACTTTGCAGTAACTTGGTTTAATCTTGTTCCAACTGAATCACCAACAATCTGTATTCCTCCAATAATATGCTTTTCCAGAAAGTTGAACTCACCTGAACCTGAATAAGTGTCATCAATCTTCATTGTGTAAAGTCCATTGATCCAATGCAACCGACCATTACAAGTTGCCAGAATCCTCCTTACATTAGTCAATGTCGGCTGAAGTGTATCAAGGATAATATTACAATCATGCCTCCTTATTGAATCTCCTTTATGGTCAAGACCTGACTTTGCACAAATATCTGATGCAGTTGCAAATGACGTTGCATCAATTTCATCTGCTGGTATTCCACAACCATATCTTTCATTTGTCAGGTAATCATACAGAATCCATGCAGGATCAGTTGTTTCCTTATTAACACCATTATTATCCCTTATCCTTTTACCAGTTACTTCAAAAGCAAGTTTTGGCAATCCTCTTTTCCATACATCCACACCTTTCGGTTCCCAATCAGCACCAAAAGTACCTTCATCAAAAGTCACATCTCCAGTTGCTGGCCCAAATGGCTCAGTATTACCAAAATTACCGGAAGCCGCCACTCCTTCCCAATGATGACGATAAATTACTTGCTCACATGCAATTCCTTTCATCTTATGTGAAGCACCATTATCTGTACCTCCCCAAGACTTACCAGCAACTCTTATTCCTCCAGCTTCATAAGGATATGCGATCCCTGCATCAGAGCCATGACTTGTACCATTCAGATTCGGCCAACCTTGGATGTAGTCCAAATCTGTACCATCACCCTGAGGATTAGTACATATCAACCAATTATGATCTCTATTGAGTAGATTATTGCTATTATCAAGAGTTCTATAAATCGAATCTTTTAAAGAAACATCATCAACAAACAATTCCCACCCTTGTACTTCTCCTTCACATAATGCCCAACATTGGAATAAATTAACCACTTCTGTAGGATCTGCACCTTCATCTTCCTGCACTTCTTGATAAATTAATATTCCACCAGTTCTTCTTTTTCCATAAATAACAGGAATGCCAACATCTGTTCCTTGCTTTGCCTGTAGTCCATCTCCTAGTTCCTCGTGACCTTTTACACCAGCTACATCTTGAGTAGCAAATTCTGGTGCATCCTCTACTTGTGGTACTAAATGATCTGGTGAACCTGAGCCTGTGATAACATTTGCAATATCACCTAATGTTCCTCCACCTTCCCAATTTAAAGCATCACCTAAAGTTCCACCAAGACCAGAAAAAGGATTTCCACCACCCCAAGAAATATAACAGATGTTACTATTATGTGGTCGTCCGTATTTATCTAGATAAAACATTGGTTACCAATTTTATAATTTTTCTGCTTCTTCTGATGTTATATCACCCCACACTAATTTCTTCCCAGTTTGAGGTGCAAACTCCATTGATAAATCATTAGCAAAGTGATGTTTCTGTGATGAATTATTTGTTTGCCTACCACTTATTCTTTCAAAATCTGCCCAATGATTTGCAACTGATATTTCCATCATTGATATGTCACCAGTTTCTGAAAGGGTCAAACCATCAATTCTTCCAGAGTAAACCTTAAAAATTGCATCAGTAATTAACTGATAATCTGAATCAAGAAAAGCCCTGCTGATTTTCACCTTCCTATTCAAATGGCCATTATCTAGCAAATCGGAAACTACAGTTTGATTGACTGTAGAAATCCCAATAGTCAGTGATCCAGTATTAAGGTTTGATCCTTCATTTACTGAATTTATTCCAGAAATAAAACCATTTGCTTTGTATGTATAACTCAACTCATTAGTTCCTTCATAATATACTGGCTCTCTTGTGGTAGTCCTAAGAGCTTTTTCTGAAAATGTGATACTTAAAGCAGAAAGTCCTGAAGATGGATAAGTAATATCACCTGTTGCAGTAACAGTATTACCTGATGGGAAAACATTTCCTAAATCTTGTGTACCCCACCAATCCTCATGCTGGTACTCATCACAAACAAATCCCACTTTCACCTGTTGCAAGAATTGTGGGATCACTCCATATTTGGTTTTTTCTGACATTGTCGCTGTTTTAGACTCTGCAGTGGTATATAATCTATATAAAAACTTTTCTGGCTTTCCTTCAACTTTGTTTTGAATATCAACTGGTGCATCTGTATAAAGATAATTTCCTGCTTCATCAGTTGTTGTATAAGGCGATTCATTTGTTTCTATTGCAATCAAATGTGCCATCGAAAATTTTCCACTTGCAAGTTGAGTTGTTATACCATTTGCCAGACCTCTGCTCACAGTGCCTCCGCAAAATCAACTTCAAATGTAAACATTCCACTTGCACCAGTTGCAATTTCCTGAACTCCTGTTGTCAATGAAACAGTAAAAGGAATATTCGTATGTGTGATTGCACTATTATCTGCAGGACTGGTTATTAGTGCTGGTTCTATAGTGATAGGCGTGTCTGCACTTGATGAAGCATTGCTTGTAACATCTGCCACCACCTTATACACCTTATCATGATCAAATTTTATATAATCTCCTGCTTTAAAGATAGCAACTCCACCTGTCCATCCATCAGTTGCAAGTGTCCTTCCTGTCTGGTCTGCACCTCTTATGAGTGGCGTTCCTGCTGGCGATCCTTGTGCTGTTGAAAGAACTGGCAGAACCAAAGTAAAGGTTTCATATTGTCCACGCTGTTTCATAATGAACGCATCTATAGGCGCAAATTCTGCTCTTGTCATTGGAGGAAAAGTTGCAGTCATAGCAAAGAATTGTCCTGCAATCTGCCTTGCCTGTCTCCTTCCACTGATTGTTCTTGAAACCAATGTTGGTTGAACTGAACTAACAACTAGCGAAGAAAATGCTGGACTACTAGGAAAAATTCCACTCATAAAATACCTGACTGTGCATTTTGCTTCATTGCCTTATTTATCATTCCAATAATTAATCCTCTACGAGCCTGTAATAACTGATCAAATCCACGAGCATCATTTGCCTGAATATTAAAAGTAATATTAGCTGAACCACCTAAATCTTTATTAGAAGTAATATTACCTGACGCATTAGGAGTAAACATTTCTGGCCCACGTTCTCCAACAAGGTAAGTCTGACCTGAACTTACTGATCCTCCCATTTCCCTTCTTGGAGGAGGTTTCATGTTCTTGATCTCATATGCCCTAGCGATTGCATTTGCATAAATTGCCGCGGCCGCAACTGTGCCCCATATTCCACCTTGTGCTAATGCTTTCGTTGCCGCAACTTTTGCATTAATTATTGCCTCAGAAAATGCTAATGCTCGCATTGCATCAAATCCCATGATTCCTTGCTCATAAAGAATATCGCCAGTTTGTTTTGCCATAGAAAGAGATGTCAGCATTAATTGCTCTTGAATTTGCATTTCTGCTTTCTTTTGTTCCATCCTCATACGATGGTACTCACTATCTTCTTGAGCCATTTGAAACATTAATGCCTGACCTTGACCATATGATTGATACTGCTCTGCAAGTTTATCATTCAAATAACCAGCTTGATCTGTCTCTAATACATCCAACGCATGCTTTGCTTGTTTCCATTCTATGTTTTCTTTTAATACATCATTCCCTTTTACATCAATTAGTATTTCATTTTGCTTCATTCCCATATATTTCTTATACAAAGCAATATTCTCTAAGAGTGCTAATTTCTCTCTTTCTAGTTTTCTCCAAGCACCAGTACCTTTTCCTGCATTTGCTTCCATGTGTTTTTGCTGAGCAACTATCTCATTAATTGCACCTGCAGTTGCACTATAAGCCTTTTCTAATTCTTCTTGGCTCATTTTTGCTAATCTTGTTTCTGCTACAGTCGCCTTTGTTTGTGAGTGATATTTCACACCTAAAGCCACTAATCCTGCTAATGCAGTCAAGACTATAGTGACTGGCCCACCTAATAATGCTAATGATATAGCTAATGCAGAAATTGAAGCTGATAAAGCTGTTAATGTTGGATATTCCTGTGCAACAAGAATCAATGCACCTAATGCTTCTGCGGTATCTTTTATTGGCTTTGCTAATCCAGATATTGCTTTACCAAATCCTGTTTTTATTTGATTTTGTAAAAGATCAATGGCATCATTTGCGGCTTCCGAATTCTTAATAAAATCATCACTTAATATTGCGCCTGTATCTATAAGTTTTTGACGCATTTCATCTAATGCACCAGAGCCATTCTGAAGCATATTCACCATCTTGACACCTTCAGAATCAAACATCTGGAACGCAAGACGGACTCGTTCACCTTGATCTGGAATTGTCGCCAACTTATCTGCAACTTCACCAAGCATTTGTTCTGCAGATTTCAATGAACCATCGTTCGTGTTCCTAATTGACATACCTAACTTAGTAAAGGTATCTTTCAGAACACCAGTTCCTTGACCAGCTTCAGCCAACCTTCTGGTAAACCTTTGCAATGACATTTCCAGTGCTTCAGTTGTCATTCCAGATTGGGTTGCCGCAAATCTTAAAGACTGCAAAGCCTCAGTTGTCAATCCCAACCTTGCAGAAGTCTTACCTAACGCATCGGCATAATCCAAAGTTGATTTAGTGGCACTCGCAAATGCGGCAATACTTAATGCCCCGATTGCACCTTTAATAGCACCTTTCAAACCTTCCATAGACTTCTTCGTCTTACTGACGGATTTGTCCATGCTATCAAGGTTTTTCTTTACCTTGTTGAAGGCTTGTTTGGTATTATCCTTTGCCTCAATTACTATGGTTTTCTTGCTTGGCATTACTTAGCTTTCCTTCTTGCTTCTTCTTCTAGTTCAATTTTGATTTCAAAATATGCAACCCACATCTGGAACTCTAAAGTCGATATTTCAATTATTTCTTCAAGAGTCTTGCCTAACTTTTCGGCAATATTCATCAAAACAAAAATATCCTTTTCTTTAGCTAATTTTTTTTTATGCCATCGATGTCATCTTCTTCAGGAGCCATTGCAGTAACAATCCGTGAAATCACATTTGGGTCTGAGAACCGCAAAAGTTTTTCCATTTCATGTTGCTTAAACATTTGGTTGCCATCTTCATCTAATGCCCTTGTGATTAAAGTCTGGCAAACTGCTTCTGAAGTTTTACCTTCATTCATCAATGCAAATATTTTTCCTTGAGACTTAAAATTAAGCAGGGGTTTCCAGAAGATTTTGAGTGGAGTACCATTTTCTCCCCACTCTGGCACATCAATACTGCTCAATTCCCCTGCTAATTTATTGCGAAAGTCCGATTCTATGCGATCAACAATACTCATAGAACCTTTATACTGAAACAGTCAGCGCACCTGTTCCTTGTAAAGAAACTGATGATCCAACCATATCACCCATTGCACCACTTCTGCTATGGGAAGTAACAATTCCAGTACCAGTGAACTTTGTTCCTGCAGTTCCTGAATCTGGATAGAACTCAACATCAATAGATTCGCCAATCAGCAAATCAATCTGTGCCGCATTTGTTGGGTCATAATTCATTTCAATAGTACCAGTCCATGACTTCAGACCAGCCTTGAAAGTCTTTGTTGCATCACCCATTGCAGTGTCTTCGATTGTGTCGAGTGTTTCTTCTACCGACCATGCTTTTAGTTCTGGTATTACAGCAGGAGCACCACCAGTTGTGATTGCTTTAACCTGACCAGAAATCCCTTTGTATGTAGCCATATTGTTTCCTTTCTATGACAATTAATAATTAACCAGCATCATCTTCACTGGTATTTTTTTGGCTCTTTGCTTTATCAGCAACTTCTGCCAAACCCTGTTTCACTAAATGATCAACTTCTTGCTTTGCCACATGGATAATATCGCCAGCTGATCCAAGCAACCCATGCTCCTCTACATTGCAATTTTTCTTTAATTTTATTCGCATGATTCCTTTCTAACTAAACCACCACATCGGGTGCTGAAAATGAAGTCCGATATTGGACATAGTACGCCATGGAGACAACCCCCAATGGTCGTGGTTCTGTATCAATAATTTGAATATCTGTAGATTCCAAAAAATGATTTTCCACCAAGTCTGCACCACCAGACGTAACGATTCCTGTAGTTGCCATTGCCACTTCAACTTCCTTGCTTATCAAATCCAAAGTATCAAGAACAGTTGCACTTGCTTCAACATATCCATCAATATGCAAAATACATTCACGCAAGATATTGCCCATCGTTGCATTCTCTGAACTCACTTCTGAATCCACATATACTGCCAATGCAGGGAATGTTTGTTCTTCTGGCGTAACTATTGGAGTTTGAAAAACATTTGATCCAGTGGTAGTCAGGCTTGTGACTGCAACTGCGGCTCGATCCCTGATCTGGTTTCTGATATGGTCAGGCATTAGACTGAAACTCCAAATAAAGCCATGAACGGCACATTCCAATAATCATCTTCACGCACATATCCATCATGTACTTCGGCTTCCCTGAAAAAGAACTTCACTGAATCCTGAGTAAAGGTTGTGCGATTATAAAGTGTAACTAAATTTGCGGCTCTTGTTGAGAAGTTGCTTGTTCCTGAATCACGTTTACCAACTATCATTACCTGAAACAAATAATGCTCAACATTTTTAGCAAATGCAGTTGGATTCCTGACTTGATTAAACGATTCAACAAACTCAACTTTTGGTTCAACCCATAATTCATTATTGGTATAACCAGACCTTGTTTTTCCTGCATCAAAGAAAGCATTGAAGTTTGCCCAACTAATTGCGGTATGACTCCAATTATCTGAAAAATGTTTTGAAATCGCCTGTGTAGGTGTCGCCATTTTTAAGGTATACTCTTATATCTGTTGAGTCGTTTTCTTTCGTTACAGGGCGATCTGAGCATCTTTATAAGCTATCTACAGCCACAATTCGGGCTTCAGCCCTTCTCAGAGCATTATCTACCCATTTTGAATTTTGTTTACTATGCCCATCTTCCAACTCACCAATATATGGTAAATTGTTTGCAATAAAAACTGATCTGCCTGCTTTCTTCACACTAAGTTTCTGGTTGGCTTTTCTCACTTCTGAACTTGATCTCCCTGACTCACTTCTTGGTGTTCCTTTATCGGTTTTGTTTAAGATTGACTGAGGAGCAGTCCCAATAGCAAGTTGCCAATTTGCACGTGCCCTTCCCGTATCAACAGGAGTGCCAATAATAACATCACGATAAAGGCCTAAAGTTATTATCCTAAACCACTTATCTATATCCTTGCGATTTACATCGCCCTTCATCTTTATGCTCATCTGCATTGGCAATCCCACACCAATTCAGTATCGCCAAGCATCCCCCGATCAATAGACAGCACAGAATAAGTCCGACTGCCAATAGTGATTGAATCACCAACTGCATCCTCAATATCCAAACTGGTGACCGGCTTGACCAAAATTCGCCTATCCATATTTCGGACTGCCCCACCAGATTCCAGAATTTCCGATGAAGTATATGCCATTTCAATTGCGTTAATACTGACATTTGTATCTGTCTGTGTCATTGCACCTGTCAATGGATTATAACTGCCAGCCGTTCTTTTAACCCATGTAGCTGAAACACCAAGAGTCAATCCAGAAACAAGCGTGTTATCAAAAGTTTTTGAAATTAAATTTGAAGCAACTGTGTTCAATCCCATTCATCACCTTTGTAAATAATTTTGAGAACGCCAAGGCTTCATCAAAGCATTCACAGATGCAATATTAGCACCTTGAGCTCTTTGTAATGCACCGGCATCATCACGATCCTTATAATTAACTGAAACTGTTCCTGCTAAAGCACCAACCCCTGTTTCTGTCCTGAACTCAATATCACCAGTGGTAGAATCTTGTTTGGCTTGCAATAATACAGCCAATTCAATCTGTGCTTCCTTAATATTTCGGTGCATTTCGTCAGAAGGATATATGGTGGCATCACCAATATCGCGAGGGAAGGAGAGGCGTTGATCATCTTCTGTTCTTTCACCACGCCACGGATGTAATCTATCGAGAGAACGTGTTGCTTCTCTCAACCACTTTTCTTTTACTGCATCGGAGAAACCTGACCAAGTTGAACTAAACCATTGCCGATCCGCAAGAAGTGAATCGGCTTCGGCTAAAGTTGCATAGCTGTCACTGGTCGTTCCCGAAATGGTAACAACCAACGCCATCTATTCCTCCTTTTTATTTTCGGATTTTTCCTCAGTGGATTTGGACTTTTTCTTGTCCTTTTTAGGCTCGTCAGGAGCCGGATAATTGAAACTTGCTCTGCTCATATGCACTCCTTGAAAGTTGAATTAAGGGGATGAGTTGACTCAGCTAACCCATCCCCAAAGAAGAATGATAATTAGACTCCTGCAATCAGGCAGACCATCTTAATATTCTGGTCATCCCAAACTTGAGTCCAATCAGCACCAGCACCAACTTCTCCATCAGTAGGTGAAGCACCAGCAACTGAGCCAGCGAACTTAAACCCACGTGGATGAAGAATGAAATGCTGTCGGTTAATTAAAATATCTTCACCTTTCAAGGTATCACGATCAACCTCGGTAGCATTATCGATACTGCCAACACCATAAGCAAACGCACCATCACCAAATATGTAACTTCTATATTCAACCGATGATCCAGAACCAGATGTTGCACAACCATCATCAACAATTAATCTCTTACCAAGATATGTTGAAAACATGATGTTGTTATCTGCATCCCTAACAAAAGAAATCAAACTATCCTTCTGAAGTTTTGCATAAACAGCAGAGTGTACAATCATGGTTGATAATGAACTCGCATTATCACCTAGCAACTGCATGGTATCTACAACCAGAGAGGAAGTAATATCAGTTGCAGTTTGGTCATTAACATGACTTGAATAAATTGTGCCTGCACTGTCATGAAACAAACCACCAAGAATATTCATCAAAGTAGTTTGAACTGAACGTGCCCAGTACCCCGCCACCATGTCACCAATAGATGCCATGATGTCTTCACCAGATACGGCGGCGGCCAAATCAGTTGCACCCCATGCTTTACCACGCATGAACTTAACGGCTGTTTCCTGTTCGGCTGTAATGTTATTAATGGTAAGTGCTGATCCATCTGCCAACACTTCTGCATCACCAGATAAATCATTGAAATAAGGCATTTCAAAAGTTTTGCCTTTTTCTCCTGCCATTTCATCAAAAACAGGAGATCTTTGTGCTAATCCTGAGGATAGAACATTTGAAAGAGTAGTACTCTTTTCAACCACGTATGGGCTGAATAAGGTTGGGACTACTATATTTGATATCGCTGTTGCGGCCATAATAATTTCTCCATATGCAACAAGTTAATAAGTAAGCTCGTTGCACCGCAACTTTACCGACCCTCACACCGATCCGGCCGATTGCAATAATTTGATTTGACTAGAACTCCACCGGAATTCTTTTAGGGAACCTGAACTCGGTTAGATGTTCAATTCTTTGCCTGCTTCCCCAGCAAGTTGTTTAGCAAGATTAGGATTATCCTTCAATATCTCCCCTTGTTTGGTAAGATTAAGGCTTTCTTTTAGCCACGGATTATTCCCTGTTACCTTGCCTCCCAATTCCGAACTTCCGTTAGCACCGCTTCCGTTACTCGGAACGAATAGGTGAGGAGCATTAGCTATTAACTCCTTACTCCATTCTTGAGGACTCATATATGTAGAGCCATTTTCACTATAGCGAGCTTTCCCCTGTTCGTCAACACAAAAAAGATTTCCCTTTTCATCAATACTCCAAGAGTTCTTTGCACGAGCCAGAATGTCAGCAACTGCAGAGGATTGTGGCGTTCCTGCTTCATTAACAGCTGACTGAACAGCAGAAGTAATTCGATAAGTTTCCAATTCATCTTTATATTTTTTTGCAGAATTTTCCTGCTCGGTTGAATGTTTCTGTAACGCTTCTATTTTTCCTTCATACTCAACCTTGCTTTTCTGGAGCAATTCTTCAAACTGCCCCTTCTCCATCAATTCCTTATTCTCCATTTGCTTCTTAACTTCTAATGCTTCTCTTGCAATACTTGGATCAATACCCTTAAACTTTTCAAGAGTCGCACTCACTTCATCCACTTGCTTTTTCAATTCAATATTTGAATTCCTGAATTCATCCAATTTGCTTTTCTCAGTCAACCCTTCAACCTTCAAAACAAACTTTCCATCTTGTTCCTCGTAAAAAGATTCTAAACCTTCTGGAATCTCACTTTGATTTTCTACTATTGCTTTTAATGCCATATTTTCTCCTTAATTAATGTAAAAATTTTTCATTTATTTCATATTGGAATTTAGTCTTGGTTCTATAACTCTGTTCCAACAATTCCAAATGCTCGTATGATCCTTCCCCCATTTGTAGAGGCGTGTTTGCCACACTCGCAATTTCTTTAAATCTTGATTCATACCAGTCAGCTAAGAAATTAAACCTTTCCCAACTCTCCTTATCAGATAACGGGATCATATTTACTCCTTACTTTGTTTGCTAATTAAACGTTGTTTATCATTTTTCCATTTCACTTTATTTGTAACATCAAGCAAATCATCATATGCCTTACTTGATTCAGGCACAAAAACTTCCAAAACCTTATCCCAAAAAGGATCATTGGTAGCCTTCAATGCCGTTATATTTGCAAAGACCTCAGTATTGGCATTTCCTGATTCTCTATAATAGCTGTCTCGATGACCGAAACCCCCACTCCTATCGCTATGACCTAACAATCTATTCTTACTCGCTGAACCAATTAAATCTGAAAACGCCCCACAGTTATATGCTTTATTCCATGTTGCAGTTCTTGTTGCTCGATCTCCTGTCAATTCTTGAATTAGACTTTCTGCATCTCGATCTTCAAGTGCTTGTCCAATCTTTGCAACTTTTTCATCCAATCTAAATCCTTCCATTCCTTCATGCATTGTGTCTTTATTAAGCACATCTTCAACATCGCTTCTTTTAATCCCTATTCTATCGTATTGATCCTCAATTACGGCTGTACGCATTTTCTCTCCATAATTAAGCATTGTGGTCTCTTGCATTTTTTGATTTACGCGATTCTGTTGTCTCCTTGCTTGATTCCTATTCCTTTTAGCTTCTCGACCTCTAGCCTTTTCAGTAATCCTTAATCCATCAGAATCCAGATTCGGCAAATATCCAGCAGACCTTAAAAAAACTATCTCATCTTTCGCAATAGCATCTTCAAAAACATTAGTATCTGATAATTTAACTTTCCAAGGATGCATCCCTTCTCGACCCTGACCATATCTTGTACGAGTTAATTGGATTTCTTTTCCATCAATCGAATAAACTTCATCATCATTCAATAACTTCCTACCCAAAGCATGATCCATATGATGCCCATATTCATGTGAATAAGTACCCTTTCCATGCCGATGAGTAGCATCATGCATTTTATTATTTCCCATATTTATAGTGCCATCCGCTGGTTGATACCAAGCTGATTCTGCATCACCACCTCCGGGTCTATTAATGCCTTTTAATTCAACTTCAGCATCCACCACAGCTTTGCCTAAGCCCTTTTTCTTCGTCCCTAGATTAGTATCAACAAAGGAAGCATTCATAAAGGGAGTTGTCGGTGAGGAAGGTTTGACCTGTTCCCTTGTAATCTTCAAAAATTCATCACCAAACTTACTCCTCAATTCCTGAATTGAAATGGGATCGCCTCGTCTGTCAGTGAAATCCTTTAGAGTCAATTTAGTTTTATTCCTGAATAGATTTCCTTTTGTCTTTCCACCAACAATCTTGTCCTGCATTTCATTGCTCTGCTTCCTCAACCATTTATCCATATTCATGGTTGCCCTTTGAGGCCCCTGAATCGAAGCCTTTGTAGCTCTAGGAATTTTTATGCCTTTATTCTTTGCAATCTTATCCAATCTATCGAGTTCACCAATCACAGGAACATGAGTTGATCGGCAACCCCAATGTCTAGGCGTAGATCTATATATTTTCCCATGTCCTCCAACTGGTTCATGATTTTCGGCATTCCACCTCAATCCATCATATGAAGCACATAAGGGAGTGGTTCTACCATCCAGAGTCGCGACACTTTCAATCTGATCTATCACATCCAGATTATTCTTGTATGTTTCATCTCTCACCTTTGAAGCAACTGTATGAACTGACGTTCTTATCACAGCTTCAGCTTCTCGATTCGAAGCCTGTATCCATCCCCCAACTCTAACCGCCCTTCTGACTGTCTTTCCTCCGACTTCTATTGTCTCAAATTGACCTGTAGTCCTTCCCAATAATCTTGCCTTGATCTGCCCCATCCCTTCACCTTCAGCAATCCCTAATTGAATGCCTTTTGTGATCTTATTCTTTGTATTACTACCTAACCTATCCCACCAATCCGAAGCAAGAGCACCCCGAACTAATGAATCATCAACTACTGCCCTTAATTGTTGTGGAGTCATTTGAGGTGAGAACAAATCAGCTTTCAATGAATCATTCATGATTTGTGTGGTAGCCTTTTCTTCAATCGGTGCAAAATCCAACAACTGATTCCGCATATCAACAGCGGCATTCTTATGTGCATCTTCAATCACACCATCAACTTGATTCAATAAGGCATTGAGCCGATCTGCCTGAATCTGGGTAGGACTGTCAGATAACAATCTGCTAATGTCATCACTCATTTCCTTGAGGAAACCAATAGTCTTTCTCCTCATCCCTTCTTCAAATCGGCTTATATCAATGGCATGATCAAACACACCATCTTCCATCCGACTAACTACACTCATTCAACTGGTCTGTTTGCAATTAATTGGTTTTCTTCTTCAAAACTTAGATTCTCTGGGTAAACTTCCATTTTCTGTCTCATATGGAATGCAGTCTCTTTAGAGATTAGCCCCATCACATCCGCTTCATTGACAGCCTTCAATTCTTCAGGACTCCACTTATCATCTAAATAATCACGATTAAGAATCAGATTTATATCACTGCTCTGATTCATCCATTCACTTGCTAATTCCAGAATCGAATTTAAGCCGATCTCAACAGTCGAAACGATGGTATCAAGAACTGAATTCTCACTCGCTGATCTCAGCCTTGCAGTCTCGGCTGTCTCAACTTGCTTCCTATGTCTCTGGACTAATTGACCTCCGATTGTGGCCATCATCTGTGTCTTCTCAAGCATAGCCCTTTCCATAGCCGTTGCACTATTACCTGAGAATTCCAATATGCCGAACTTAGCATTTGGATTACTTGAGAACCAACGCACATCTGCTCCCACTGAAAGATTAGAAGGATCATTTGCTTCATCTTCAGTAATACCAGCAGAAAAGAAAGTGGCCGCTACACCAACCCTATGCAACAACTGTTCATAATCTGCAGAGTTCCTATAATGAGAGATATTGAGTGCCGCCAAATCCAACAAAGGAGGCTTTGAAGTATTAACTGATGTTGAATCTGAATTGATAAAAAAGAAAGGGATTCGATCTATTCTTGCACCTGAATTGGTAGGACTATAAAGCTCTGTTTCCACATATTTATCCTTGACTTTAGTAAATACTCCAACCTCATAATTCCCATTGCCATCAAATCTCAACTGTCTATATCTTGGCTCAATTTCCTGAACCAATTTAGATTCTCTTTCTTTTTCAACTATCGTATTTTCCCTAATAACGACCCTCACCAACTCATCATTGATTACTTCCCAATTAGTAATATCCTGTGCCCTATACATAGCAATAAAAGGATCACCACCTTCAGCTTGCCGATCCAACAGCAACCCAACTCTGCCGGCAGTCAATACCTCAGTCAATACTCTCTTGGTCAATTCAGTCAAACTCGACTTATCACGCATTATCTGGTTAGACCATTCAACCAAATTTGGGTTCATTTCAGACTGTAAAGGAATCCTCATAACCTGACCAACTCGACCTGTGATCACTGTTGAAACAACACCAAAGAAAGTTGCTCTTTCCAGATAATCATTGTATCTAGCCTTCCCTTCTCTGGTATCATCATGCCTTTCTAATTTCGGCAAATAAACTTCTCGCTTCCCCTTGATCGCACTTTCCCCAACATAACAGTCATGGCACATATCCCATTCAGGAAGTCTTAATTTATGTTCTGGATGTGTTTGTGTTATTTCAATCATAATGACCTGATCCTTTGTGTTTGTAGTTTTGAAGTAATACGCATAATTCTATATCTACACGCATCGGCAATGTGATCTTCTGCTGTAGTATCAAGATCTTCCATATCTCGACTATCTCTTGGCAAACTAGGAACTGTCCTAATAAAATGTCTGCACGTACTAAAAACAAATAATCCTGCTTCTTCCATTCTTTCACTCAATGATGATTTCATCAGTCTACGCATCTTTTCCCATCCAGCCTTCCTGCTGTTATCTGCCTTATCCCACCTCACCCCAACTCTCGCCATTTCATCACCAATACTTGTCCCATTACTTGATGCGAATATTGATGGATCAGCGGCACCAGCAAAAACCTTTCTTCCCATGTTCCTTTCAATATCAAGAATCCCTCTGGCGATCTCACTAGCCAACATCTTGATTCCTTCATTCGGATTCCCATTACATCCATACCATTCTGCAATATGGAACAGTGTTCCCCTAGGCCAAATCCTGCCATCATCAATCGGGGATCCATCAGACTCAGCCCACCATTGAACACTAAAAGGTGCTGAACTTCCCCAATCAAATGATCTATCCACTCGCCAATTCTTAGGGATTTGAAATGGTTCAATAACATGAATATCTCTTTTCCAAACATCATCAAACATTCCACCGGCAACAATATCCCAATCACCATACAACCAAGCCCGAACCAACCAATCTGCTCCTGACTCCTTCAACCGGCTAACATAATCAGGATCGGCCTTCATCAATACTTCATTATCATAAACTGTGGCAGGAATAAAACAGCGAGTCGCAGATCCATTTTCACGTATTAAAGTACGAGGAGGCGCAGGATCAATATATCTCGCCTTAATCCAATTATGTCCTACTCCTGCCGGATTCCCTGTGGCAACCATTCTTGATGGAATGCCATGTGGATTCCTGAGGTTAGCTTTCAACTTATCAACTGTGGATTGCTTCGGCCACGCATCCAACTGATCAAATCCCATCCATGTATATTCATGGCCGAGATAATTATTTACATGATCTTCACTTTGAAGGTAACGCATCTTCAACTGAGCACCAGATTGAAACTGCCATGTCTTCACCCCTGCCTTATAATTCGCACCAAGAAAGGGGAAAATCCTTTGAGCTTTAGATTGCAAATCTTCCAACTCAGGATATGTCCTTCTGAACAAAACACCATTGACATGGCCACCATGCTTATAAGCGTGCTTCGCAAAATCCAACAATATTCCATGACTCTTTCCACCACCTCTAGCACCACCATAGAATATCTCCTGAGCAGGACAAGCCAATAGGTCTGATTGAGCACCTTTCTGCGGTCTTATTATCAATTCATTTCCTCAGGTAAAGGTAACTGCTCCTGATTACTTTTTAAAATCTTCTCATTCCATTCTTCTTCTGATACCTCATCAATGGGAGTAAACAAAACCTCCGGCATCACTCCTACCGACAACTCCTGTCTTACCTTCCCCTCAGTCCTTTCGGCAATAAACTCAACAGCCCAAGCCTTACCTTGTAACGCATATTCAAACACCTTTCTCAATACCACTTCCAACTTGGAATATTGCCCATCTTTCGTACCATCTTCTGAGCCGATCTTGAGCAACATATCTGGAATTGATCTCGCCCCTTTCGGCCTCCCATTCGGATTTCCAGATTGCCCCTTTTTGAACTGATGCTCTTTCAAATGATCATACTGTTTCGCAACTGTTTTATCAGTATCCATTTTCTCCTTCTCAAATGCCCGGAATTGGAACTCTTACTCGTCCATTAGTTGACTTCTTAATATTAAACCTGAACACCTTTGATCCCCATCTTTTCTCCATCAATTTTCCCTGTTCAATTTCAAAGTCTTTTAATCGATACGAACCACAACCCCCACCACTTTTCAAATGATCAGCAATGTAATAATACTTATTGAATCTCAGTACCTTCCTCATCTTCCTGATCGTCTTTAGAAAGAAATCATAATCCTCATTCAGGAACAAACTTTCATCATACTTGATCTTAGTATTCAAATGACAAGAGAACGTGCCAAGCACAGGCGATAAGAAACTAAACGGAGAGTATTCACGATAAAACTTAGGATCAGCCTGAAGGTTAACCCCCCATAACGTAACTCCTAATTCTCTGGCCATCTCATAACCACTTTTCAAGAAATGCAATATCTTTTCCCCATTCATTCTTATTCTTTCCAATTTCTCATGGTACCCAATCTCACTAATATCATCATCCATCATCACCACTTCTTCATCATCCGCATTTTCCAAAATAAAATTCCTTACCTTCGCTATATTCCCTTTCAAATCATCAGGAATAACCAAGATTTCTCCTCCATCTTTTTCTTCATATTTTTTGGCTTCAAATTCATGAACCGCCAATATCCCCCCACCTAAAGTTTCCCTTGTCTTAACATCACCGGCTCGTTGATACGAGGGAATAAAAATTTTCATAAAATCTTCTTCAACACATCCGAACCCTTCAACACTCTGCCTGTTCCGACTCTCAAGAAATTTTCTTTTGAATCGATTGCATGAACCGGTTTAATTTCAAAAGTATTTACAGCACTTTGCCAATCAAATTCATTATCAAAATACATCACTAAATAATTATGGGATTCATAGAGCTCTGGTGTAATTTCTATTTCTCCTTCTTCTTTTTCCCCTGTCTCATCACCAACCAATTCTTTTTCATCAAATCCCCATTCGGTCAAATCTTCTATCTCAAAATAATTCCCTAAAGCATCCCAATCCCATTCCCCAGTATTTCGGTTCAGCCTTACATTTAATTCTTTTTCTTTTTCAAGGGATAAATTTAATTCTACGGTAGGAACTTCCTCAATGCCCAATTCTTTGGCAATGATAATTCTTTGATGTCCACCAACTATAATGTCTTTTCTTTCAGGCGAGGAATTAACCAATATTGGATCAACAAAACCAAATCTTTTTATTGAATCTGTAAGGGATTGTCTCTGATCCTGAGTCATCTGCCGAGGATTGTATTCGGCAAATATCAGATCAGCCACATTTCTGCGGACTATCTGCATTAAACCTCAAAAGGCAATTTAATTATGTCTAAAAGGAATTAGACGGACTGGTAGGAAGTATATGCGAGGTCAAATAATAACTGCAAGCGGAAATTATTTTACAGTTACTTTGCTATTAAATTTTCTAAATAAATTTTTGAATTCTTCAGGCATTGGCACCCTTTCCCTATTTTCTTCAATCTGCTTGGGCTCGGGATCCGGCACACCCCAAGGCCGGCTGTTACCTTTTGCCAACTCTATAAATTTAGCCACACTTGGAAAATACTCCACTTCCTGCAAACATCTTCTTGTGCCTTTTGCAATCTGCTCAACACTCAAATGGGCTAAGCTCTGAAGCCATACCTGTTTCAAATCATGATCAACAGTCTTTCTATAATTACTGCCGAAGCTGTTTAAAGAAACCAGAATTGCTGTCTGCTTCTTTTGCTCCTTCAACTGTTCCTGCTCTGTGTACATTTTCGATCTCCTTTAGTGATTCATCAAAAACCTTTTTATTATTTTCAATTCTCCTTTCATCGGCTGTCTGGTATTTCGGAGTCAATCCAGCTTTCTTAACTTCGATTTGATTTAAATAGCCCTCAAACTTTCCACTGTAAAGAGTTTCCGGCCTGAGGTATTGAGCCATATCTGGATCATTTTTCCACTGTTTAACTTTCTTTTCATTTACAACAATGAAATCTTCCAGAGTATGCCCCTCATTCAATCTCGCAATAATCTTTGATCTGTTATTATTCGATTTAAAAGAAAATCCCCTTTTCAATTCTAATCTTTCATTCAAATCAGTGATCACCATTTCGACTATTTCAAGATTTTTAATTTTTTTCATATTTAACTGGTCATTAATAACAGTCTCAGTTTCAATACCTGTATCAGTATCAGTATCTGTATCGGGTTTTTTGGGTTGCGAATTATCCGATTGGGTTTCTTCGCTTCCCATTTTTCCCATTGGGTTTTTTGGGTTTTTATCTCCCCCCTTCTTTGGTCTACCCCCTTTCAAAGCATTGATTCTGTTAGCTATTAATCTTTTCTGGTATTTCTCCTCATCCAACCTAAATTGATTTCTGTAGAAATTAAAAGCGACCTTAATAGATGGGTGTATTGAATTTTCCTGCTCCTCACTCCAATTTTCGCTTCTTTGATACTCATGCAAAACCCGAAATAATCTGCCCAACTCCTCATCACTAAAGTGCTCAATACTATTAAAAAAGTCCTTATACAATAAGAAACTGACCCTGCCTTTTTCGTTATCAACCTCCATGTTATCTCCTGTAAGATGAATAAGGTGGAGCTCGCATCAATGCGATCTTCTACATCCATGTAACTCCACCCTTAATTTTAATCATTTATTTTAATATGCTCCTCGTACTCCTGAAGCCAAGTCTGGGGAATATGGCCAGCACCTTCACACGCTGAGCAAGTTTCTGAATGCTCACCATCTTCATCACTAAACCACTTCTCACCAGAACCATTGCAAAAAGGACACGTTGAATACATAATCCCCCTTTCCTCAAAATGGCATTCCATCGTCATCTTCACCAGATAACGCACCAAAAGGATTTTCCCCTTTTCCATCTCGTGCAAACATCTCACGGCAATCAATTTTGGCTTCAGCCATTGCCTTTATGATTTCATCCGATGGAGGTGCAACAGGCGGTTCAGGCATCAAAGTATATTTTGTATTTAATCCTGTTCCAGTACGAGTAACAGCAATCACATATCCTGAAGGATCACCCCAATTAGGATTATCCGCAAAACTGCGAATCGCCCTCTGTATAGTCCTTTGGGTTATTCCCCAAACTTGAGGCTCATTAGTCTCCAGATTAAAAATCTGAATAGCCCAGAAATGTTGTGGGTCATCAAACTCAAGCAACTCATCATATCCTTCAGTATTATTCCCCTTCCTGATGGGGATTCTTTTCATTTCCCCAGTTTCATCATCCTGAACTTCCGTCCAGACTTCCCACCCCATAATCGCAGTATGAGGCTTATTGAAACTTCCCATAATCCTGATCCGTTTCGTCTCCTCAGATAACGTGGGGTCATTAACCTTAAAATATGATCCTGCACTTTTTGATCTTGGCTCCTCATATCCTTCTGGCATAAATTCAGTCATTTTCTTTCTCCTGTGATTTGATTTTTGAAATTTCTTCAGCTAAGGCATTATGGAAAACTTGATTAGGCTTTTCCAACTCCTCGCGAAGTCTAAAATAATTACAAACTATTTCCTCTGCCGGTGGTTCTGGAATTCCGGCTTGATGGGCTTCAAACTGGGCTATATACACCAATTGGTTAGCCTCATCCCACGCCTTCTGAAAAGGCGATTTATTTTGCTTGACTCTGTTAACCATATACATTCTCCTATAAAGGTAACTCTGGAACTCTCTCCTGTAATTCCAGATTGATGATGAGTGAGTTTATTCAACAGGATCCTGCCCCTGAGGTTTAGGCTCACTCGTTTTCTCGCCAGCCGATCCAGCGAAAATCCTGCTAAAATATTTTACATATTTATTCTTAGAATCTTCTCTTTTCCTTTTTCCCTCAGCATTCTCATTTCTTCTTTTTTGAGATGCCTTGATGATTCTATATATTTCCTTCTGTCCTAAAACATCCATGTTCCCTCCAGTTATATTTAGGAATCAAAAATATTGCATTTATGATTCTCAGTTTTCTTAATTCTCAAGCAATACTCACATTGGTTCTCCTGCAATTTATAACCTAATCTTTCCAAGTGAATTGCTCGACTCGTTTTACCATCACACCAATATATTCTTGATGCTTCCTTTTCCTCAGGAGTGCGGTTATCCGGATGAATTGGTTTATTTTCACCACTAGGCAAACTCCAAGTATCTGTAACCCAATTTGGAGTAAACCTTCCTAATTCCCTAAATGCTCTCCTGTGAACCCTTTCCTCAGATTCCTGCAACATCTTCCTCACTCCTTTCCATTAAAGCATGAGCTTCTTCCACTGTCTGCCTGAAAGCAGGATCAGCCGGATGAATGCTAGTTATGATCAAATCCCTAATATATTGACTCATTGATCTATGACTTTTTTTCGCCTTTGAGAATAATTGAGAATAAAGCTCCTCATTAATTCTTACTGCAACTAACTTAGTTTTCATAAAATCTCCTGTTATACATTAAACATACCATTGTAAACTTTTTCTTATATATTTGAAAGATTTTAGTAAAATTACCGTTACAATGTAACAAAGTAACACTTTATTCTGCCCTAACAGTTCCATGGACTTCATCTTGCAATTCCGACTCTGAAATATTATTCATGGTCAATGGATTTGTATCATCAATAAAATTCACTGCCACCATATCCTTGCATTTCCTGATTTTTCCACCTTGAAGAATAAAAGAATTTATTGCCTTTTCTATATCTTCACTCGAACTCAAATCAACTTTCCCCACCGGGATCGCATCATGCTCTGGCATCGGCATAGTCTCAGGCACATAAGCCCTTCCATATTCCCTGTGCCATTTTCTTCTTCTACAACTGTACGTCTGGTATTCTCTCGCACATTCACTTGAACACGTAATCCGCTTTTCACCTAAAAAGTGTTGTTTATTACAGACTATACATTTCCTAGCCTCAACATTTTCCAACTGTTTTTTCTTGATTCTTTCATACCGCTCACTTGCCCATTCTCTTTCCCATCTTTTACGGCAAAGATCTGAACATCTTTTGACATTGACACGCTTCGGCTTAAAAGGGATTCCACAAATATCGCAAATAATTTTTGCCTTTTCCCTTTTTAATCCCCTTTTCCTGTGCCAATAATATGATTTGTCTGAACAAAAATGTGTGCAGAATTCTTGGTAGGTACGGCCTAAAAATTCCTTTTTACACCATGAACATTCTTTCCTGACTAACTCTTTTTCCATGCCACTCTCTCCATGTGTGGTTGTTTAGCTTCAGGCATCGTAGCAGGGCTAAGGTAGCGCATTGGCAATATGATAACCAACTGAAAGTTTGTAGTGAGGAAACTGGATTATCCTCAACTCTCACCACATATTGATTACGCCCTAATTGACTGCAAGGCTTTGCCACTTACAGCCTGAGGTTTGGGCTACCTGAAGCTAAAATTATTTTTTATGGTTTATATTCACTCCAATTTTTAATTGTTACAGAACCAACCTTGCCCCAAACTTTCGAAGCAAGAACTCTATGGACTTTTTTATCTTCTTCAAATAACGCATCCATTATTCCTTTTTCCAGATTATCTATATCTGGAGTCTGCTGATGCGGTTGACCATCCATTTCTTCTTTCTTTTTCTTTGACCAAGATTTGGGCATCTCAATAACAAAATCCATGATTAACTCATCTGCCGGTCTATACCCCTGAGCCAATGCAGAATAATAAATCTCATCACGATAATTCCAATACTTAACAACTACTGCTCTGGACTTCCATCGATCAGCCTGTGTCATTCTTGGTTTTGATAAAGGATTAATTTTCAGGAACATTTCATGAGATATCGGATTCCGACTAAATTTCAACAATTCTTCCCTTTTAGCTAAATTCTTGCCCAAATCGAGTTCTCAGATCTTTGCTGAGGGGAAAGAAACAACGCCCCCCTCGTGATTATACCCTTGCTTTATCAATGCTCCATTCCTTCTTCGCCTTCCTTCTCAAAGCGACCTTTATAGCAGAATCAACAAAGGAACTAGCAGTTATCTTCAAACCACTGGATTCTTCCTCTGTTGAAAGATGCTTGAAAATTGCATCATGTGTATCTGCCGGTATGCTTATCATTTTTCTAGTCTTCTTCATTTAATATCTCCTCATTATCATTTTCAATACAGCCTTGGCACTTCCAAGTATCTGTGCTTTTATAATATTCAAACTCCGGCATCTCATCCGAATCTATCAGCTGATCGCAGGAATTGCAAAAGAAAACACTCATATTAAACCCTTTCCTCATTAAGTTCCATTTCTCTTTCCATGCACCAATCTCGCTTCTGCTCACGCTTCATGGCCCTGCATAACTCCTTATGGAAATCCCCTAAATCTCTTTTCAGAGGCTTGCTGGTAGTATTCTCCAATCGCTTTTCCATTCGATCACGCAACTTTTCTAAATCATTCCAAAAACTCATAATCCCTCCTCAACTCGTTGTGTAAATGATTCCTTATGCAAAATTACTTCCTTCTTCACATAAGGCGTTTTCTTGAATCTAATTTCCTTTCCAATATCTTTGGGGAAATACCACTGGTCACCAACTCCATGTTGATCAAACCGGCCGTTGTTCAAAATCTTTTTCAACCCAAATTTGAAACTGGTCTTTTTCCTAGTATCTGTAAAAACAAAACTTTTGATCTTCTGATTCTGAGCATAAAGTAAAAGCCTTTCATCAAAGGACAATTCCTTATTCTGCCATAAGACAGCTTTTGAGAAATCAAATTCCCTGTGGATCACATCATTGATCTGCTTTCCCACAAAAGTCTTGCGACCATTTATATAAGTATAAATTGCTTTATTCCCCATCTTCCTCCTTTTCTGATTGAGTTCGTAAATATTCCCACTGTTCGGAAGTTTCTTCTGACCATGGCTCCTGCCATTGTCTTGAATCGAATGGAGCATAAGGATAATCCTTAAACCTAAATCCTGCATCCTGCATTTCTAACCGATCGTAGAAAATATAAAATCCGCTTTTCATTTTTTCCTTAAATGAGCCCACTCCCCAAGATACCATGACACATCACCGATACTACAGCTATCGGGCTTTTCAGAATCATGCTCCTCACCTCAGAGAGTGGGGTGGCATTCCCGCCCATCAGCGAGAATGTTTAATCCTCATCCGGCTTCATTATAGTGATAACTGGACTTCCATCATCACCGCCACATAAAACCCCTTTCAATTTAATCCTGAAAGATTTGGTCGTACCACTCGGGATGGAATTCATAAGGAAATGGAATTGATAATTATTGCCATCTAATGTACGAGCCTTTCTCGCCCCATAAGAAGCCATCCATAAAACGTCCCACATTCTGCCATCAATATCTTGGTAGGTTTCTTCCACTTCATTATCCCAAAAGATAACATCTTCATAAACTGACCTTGTACAAGCCACTGGATAATTCCAGCCAGCTTCTTCAGCCATTTTCTTTGGCAATTCCACCAGAACCCCATCATCAATAGCTTGAGCTCTGGTATACTCATGGATCACTTCACCAAATCCATGTATGCCATTTTCTGTTCTTAATTCTTTCATAAATCCTCCTGTGCATTTTCAGTTAATAACTCAAATTTAACATAGTGAGTAAATTTCCCAAAACAACTAGAGCAAAGATGAAACGTGAAATAAGCCTGCCACGGATTCATCCTTGCGATCCTAATTGCTCTGGTATCAGTGACTTCATCACCTAAACATTCTCGATGGTCACAAATAAACTTTTTCTCAATACTCATGTGACCTCCAATAAATTAGTGACAAAAGCCAAAGCATCTTTCCGAGTCCTGCCCTTGAATCCTTCAAGACTCTTGGCAGACCTCATCGTGAATCTCCCTGTAGGACTTGACGCCCATTCGGGAAACTTCAATTCCATTTGAAGCCTTTTCTGTAAAACCAATAATCGGTATCTTTCCATGTCAGTCATATGCGACCCCCTTTGGATTTCAATACAATGGTTTCCTTATTCATTTCTTTTTCAATTTCTTTAAGTCGTAATAAATCCTTACAACCTTCCCGAGTAAGAAAATCACCATTTTCATATCTCCAAGCATCACGCCTCAGATCATCCAACTCCTTCTGAGCCCAACTAATATGGAGCAAACAATCTTTTTTTCTACGATCTGGCATGCCATTAGTAATGGATTCTGTAGTGGACAATCCATCTTTAGGATCACACTCAAACGCCCACCATCCTCCGTCACTATACCAATACTCAAAATCTCCCCATTGATAAGTATTGAAACGGCAATTATCCTGACGGATCTTGCTTTCTTTATCAATGATCCTCGCAGAAGCGTGCTTAGGACAATAAGTCTTTACAACACCCTTTTCCACAAAGGCTGTCCATCCAGCATGGGTGTTCCAAAAAGGAGTGATGGTATGATAGAAATGATGGTTGAGGTTATTGCATAATTTATTAACACTAACCCCTTTTCCCTTATCGAACCAAAAGCCATCATTAGTAAAATTACCCTTGATTCTCAAATTGCAATCCTGTTCGCAATCCCAATACTCATTGAAAGGATTACGCTCATCGCAACCGATATAAATTTGGTCAATATTAACAGTCATATGTCCTCCATTCTCCATTAATGTTAATTCCACCAAGGCTTGTTCTGATTATTTCCTTGCACTCATCAGAATTTGCCTCTAAGTCTCCAACTTCATACCTGAGCATGTTCAACTCAAGTTGCCTAAAAGAGATCTCAAGCAAAATATCTTCTTTACGATATTCAGCACCAAGAGGATTCAACTGTACTTCAAATCCTTCCCCTTCTCTCTTATCCCACTCATAACCAACCCAACCTAATCCACGTTCGTACATATAATGAAAATCGCCAACCTCATATTCAGGATTGCAATATTTCTTCTCACATCTGACGCTTTCTTTTTCAAGCCTCCTAAGTGATGCGTGTTTAGGGCAATAGCAATTCACTCTGTTTCCTGTATAATCCCCACGTTCGATCATGGCTGTCCATCCATGTACATGAGCACGCTTATACATTGATCCAGAATCAAGCTCATTAAATTCTTGGTTCAAATAACTTTTTAAACCATTCAAATTAGGTGCTGTCCCTTCTTCATACCATTGACCATTTCCGGCCTCTGGCCTAACTTCAATTTCTTGGTCACAATCATCCGAAAATTTTGCGTCACATTGTATCCATAAAGCATTCAAATAAATTCCCATATTTACCTCGTTGTTAGATTGTTAAATTAATTATTGGATTTCATTAATGATTTCCTTGATTGCTTTTACACAACCATCTTGATAACTACTCTTACTGTCTCTTAAATCACTCACAGCAATCAATAATTGAGTAGCCATATTAAACGCCTCATCTGGCGACATAACGAAAAGAGTGCCGTTTTCTGCATCTCTTAACTTTCTTGCTTCTTCACTTTCTAAATTCAACAAACCAGATTCACCTCGTTTCGCATTTCCTTGATTCGATCTGGATCGTTCGGCTTCAACACCAAGAGCATTAGGGCTAACCTTAACATCAACCCAACCCTTTGCCTTACCTGACAAGAATGCTGGTTCAGAACTCATGGCGTAACGTTTATTCAAATATACATCCATGTGCCTAACATTTCTTATCCCTGATCCATGGGATAGATATTGAAGCATTGAGTCTGTTTTTATATTTTTCCAGTTTTTCATATTTACCTCGTTATTTAGATTTAATTGAATTTAAGAAAGAATAAGAAATGCCAAAAAACTCATCCGAAATACAAACATCCCAAATGCGATCATATTCTTCAGCATTCCCCTTATTCCTTCTCTGGGTTTGTCCACCGGCAACAAACTTGCTGACCCACTCTGCCTGTTTATTTGAAAGTGGGCGACGTCTAAGTTGTATTGCCAGTGAATACATAAAATCATTTTCCAAAAACATTTCCTTGTCTCTGGCTTCTCTGTAAGCATCACTATTGACAGTAATACTTTCCAGCCTTCTCACTATATCCCCAACAGGCGATTCCATTCGCCTTTCAAGTTGGGCATCAATTAAAGACTGCTCACGGTCAAATTCAGCTTTCGCCTTTTTTCTATAATCTTCCGTGGCCTTCTTCCTTTTCTCCATTTCATCATGAGTCAATTTCTTGCGTAATTGATATTTATCAAAACCAAGTTTCTCAGCACAAGTTGAGCCGATCTGTCCAGATTTTCCACCGCCAGAAACTAAAACAATATTTTTGATTCCCGTGTAACAGTGATCACACATGGTCATTCCAGTTTCATCCCTGATATGACCAGCGATTCGCATATTCACAACATCATCATGGGTTAGACGGTATCCAGTTAATGCAGTTTTATAATCCATATTCTCTCCTGATTGCTCTGTGAAATGGGTTATCTTCAAAAGCTGGAAGAATCTGTCTCCAGTTTGGATGATATTTTGGAACTTGTTTAATCCACAAAACCTTTTTGACATGAGGTGCTCCAATATATCCATTAGGGAATGTTTCCTCTAAATGTTCCCATTCAGCATCTGTCCAATCACTCCTAATCGTGGCATGATGTGAAAGGGAATTATCTTGATAAATACTGACGTAATAAGTTCTCATATTGTCTCCTGCCCTTGAGTGTAAATGAAATACTTAGCGTAATCCTTATTATCCGCTAAATTGTTAATCTTCTTTTTCAATTCCAAGATGTAATCATTTTCATGATCAGCGAAACGCATCGCACAATTAAATTCAACATTAACCCTTTGAATCCAAAGAGTCTGTTTTCTGGTTTCACTTTTAATAGATTTGATTTGTTGATTGATTGGAACTTTCTCAACTGGGACTTTAATTTTCCCACATTCAATTTTATGTTTTCCCAAAGTTGCTTCAGGAATCAGATAATGAATCTGCCACTTATCACATACATTCATAAAGGCATTAACAGCTTCCATCCATTTTTCCCATGATTCGGATGTTTTAGATCTCGACTTCCAATCGATTTGCTTTGCCAATCTTTTTAATGTTTCTTGATTCGCCTGTTTCATATTTCCTCATTTACTTGATTGATTAATGATACCCGAAAGAGTGAATCCCCCTCGGGGTCTGGATAAAATAAAAACAGTATAAATGTTTCCAAATATACTGTCAACACTTTTTTACATTTTTTTACAATTAATTTATTAATACAAATTCCAGACCATTTCTGGTTTCAAGGAACTTTGCTTTTTAATGGGGAGAAAGGCAATAATTAAGGACTAATCTTGCCTTTATGATTTATGGGAAAATATTACGGAAAGATGTACCAGATTCAACACACTGTCGGTAAGGTCTTATATATTCTTTATTCTGCCAATTACTACCTCGCCATGGTTTACGATCTTCCCAATAGCCAAAACATCCAGTCCCTGTATTTTCGGCAACTGAACAGCTGGTGAGGAATAAGCATATTAAAAGAATTTTCAATAAGTCCATACTGCCGGAGGGGAAAAGTCTTCTCCTCTATTATCAATGTGGAGGAATCGCCCTTTTCTATCACCATTTAACTTCAAGCCTAATCCAGTGAATCCAATATCCTGAGCCTGTTTGATTAGGTGGAGGGTTTGAGTTGTAGAAATTGACATTACAGATATATCAACTGCCTTCCCAAAGGTATGAATGCCGGCTTTCTTTTTATGAGAACTAATTTTGGTATTATGATTAATACAACGGAATGCACTATTGATCCTAAATGGGAATCTCGCCACATCCCTTAATTCCTGAAGCATCTTCATGAACTCGGGATCCATTTCGCTTTCACCGCATCCACAATGGCACATCATTTCATCACTTGAGAAATTCTTGGTAATCATCATAAGCCCTACTCCTATTATGTAAATGTTCTTAAAAAGCTCTCTACGGGAAAGAAACATCTGCACCTCCTACCACACCTACACATGGTGTTTCTTTCGCTGTAGGGCGATCTGAGGTGTCATATGGATGGTTATATTCATCTTACTACAACCTCCACAACAATAATCCCCAAAATGAGAAAGATTAGAATGCCTATTAAGCAGACTTCGATCTTCTCTATTTTTCTGCTCCTAAAGATTCCTTCAGCAACTTAACCAATTTGTCGTCCACATCACTATCGGTCTTTTTCGCCAAAGTCTCCAAAAGCAGAATGATCACTTTCTCGATCACCTTGCTATTCCCTAACATACTGAACGCCATTGTCTTAACGACTCCGGCAATTATCATTGGCATCTTCTCACTCCTCTAAAAGTTTATCTAATTTCCCAAGTATCTTGTAATCCGTATTTACTAGAACCTCCAATTTCTCAGTGTGTAAATCCAATTTTTCATGAATCTTTGAAAGCTGGTATTCCATTACAGCAACTTCTTCACTCATACTCCATACTTCTGCATGGATCGTCCAGACCCAAGCAGTAATGAACAGTACGAAAGCCCAATGCCACATCTTGCTAGTCATCATCAGTGCGAACCTATATTGCGACCAACCTGTATGCGAAGG
>VTLG01007695.1_pt1 | contig 33355 bp, 47 predicted proteins | sample 4694571 | NCBI WGS metagenome assembly VTLG01 (sample SAMN12604809, study PRJNA352737) | marine metagenome | biome: ENVO:00000447; feature: ENVO:00000209|ENVO:00000569|ENVO:01000036; material: ENVO:00002151; isolation source: viral sequences binned using virsorter ...
TTAGATGTTCTCTCTCTAGTAGTAGGGTATATCTTTATTAAAAAATATTTTTTAAATAAAAGAAAGAATTTACTAAAAGAGGTAAAGATGCCTAAAAGGGATGCCCTAAAAATGGGATGGCCCTTGAGAACTTTAGGAATTTTAAAAGTCCTTTGTTTATAATGGTTTATGAGATTTTGGGTTCTTAAAGTTCTCAATTAATTTTTTGATGATTTTTTAAATTGTTATAAATAAAAGGGTTATGGGTATGATTGATTAGCCCATATATCCTTAAGATTTGGAATTGTATGTTATATCAGTCCAGCTAATATTAAACCTGATTTAACAGTGTTAGAATTACAACTTTCACACCATCCTTCGTTTTGATCTGGTTCATATTCATAAACATCTGAACATGATGGATTTATACATATTCCTGGGACTATTGATTCTAATACATATGTTTCAGCAAATTCAATTATATCTTCAAAACCTTCAGATTCTAATAAGTCATTTAATTTACTCATTCTCGATCCTCCCTATCAATCCATTCTGCCCCAATAACTCCAACATAGTATCTATCCCCTTCCGAGGAAAAGATTCTCGAGAAGCTATCACTATTGGAAGAAGTAAGATCAGCTAATCTTTTAACATAGACATATCCAGAAGCTGATGGTTTGTGGGGCGGTGTTAGATCTACTATTTGATGTTTTATTCCGTGAATATCAACCATATCTCCTATTTGTACTTCTTCGCCATCATTTGTATAAATTAATTTCATAATAGATTCTCCTTTGATTCATATGATGTATAATCATCTCTTGCGTATTCAGAATGTAATTCATTTAAAACTTCACAATATTCTTCATAGCATCTTTCAGAGCAGAATTTTAATGTTTTATCAGAATTTGGAATAACAAGTGATGTGCAAACAGGGCATCGGTTGTGTGATCTTGTTGCAGATAAAAGCATTAGATTTAATCTCCTATGTTATTGATTAATATTAACTTTTTTAATAGATTCTATAATATTGTAACAGGTGTATATATTATTTATATCGGTTTGTAGTTCATTGTGTAATTCGTCATTATCTATTAGTTTTTGTGTTTGTTTTAATACAATAACTGCGTGAGATAATGATGCTAATATATTTTCTTTCGGGGCATCATACTTATTTGCCCGATCCTCGATTATCTTTTCGTCACTATCTTGTGGAGTCCATTTTTCATCGCTCATTATTATAGATCCTCTTTTATATAAAAAACTAGTAATAAACATCCAATTCCGTATAACAATGGTAGCATTATGATTTTCTCCATTCTTTGAATTTATAACATATAAATTGTATGATTGACATTTCATGCAAAAAGCAATATAAATCTTGTTGTATGGTTGCTTCTTTTTTCCAGGATTCAATTTCAATTAATAAATCATTTCTGTCAATGATAGGGTTTGAAAATGGTTTTACATATAAGGAAAATTCTAAGGCATTGGTTGATTTTATATTTCCGAAAAAACCATACTTTCCAATTATTGGTTTTCGATATTTGCGATAAAACTTACCACATACTTCTGGATTTCGGTATTTTTTAAACATTCGCATAAATTCCATTCCTTCCTCATTGTTTGGAATATGCCGAAATAAAGCTTTTGTTTGTTTTTCCATGTTTTTCTCCATTGTTAAAGTTTTAAATCAGATTTTTCTATTGCAATTATTGTGTTTTCAATTGCTTTTGTACATAATCCTGATATGTTGATTATTTTACGATACTTAAGAAACTTTTCCCATACATGTAATGGAATTGATATGTTAACACTTTTAGTTTTTTTCATTATATTAAACTCCAATGTTATTAATAAAAGTAAAATTCTCAATGGTAGGAATTGAATGTTAATTGATTGAATGATTAAAATTATGTTAATATTTTTCGTGCTTCTTCGATTGATATTTTCATATGTTTTGCTAATTTTGCAACAGCCCCATCCAATACTTTGGATGTTTTTGATGGTTTGTTGATTCCCATCAATGTTGAAAGCTTTTCCCTTTCTTTCAATTGTTGATTGACATGGTGTTGTTTTCCTACCATGATTTTTCTGGTGTCATCATTAATTGAATTGTAAAACTCCTCAACATTCCATTCACACAATTTTTTAATACGAAATTTAATTGTTTGTTTTTCCTTATTAAAAGTAGGGTCAACATTCCAATTATGGTCATTTAAAATTCCCATTAATTTTTCATCATGGTATATTTTAAACATTTGCTCCATTGTGACATTTAAGGTTGTTACCGCTAAATTTTCATTTCCTTTTGTGTCATAATGGCCGATAAATTGATCGCATTTTGGCTTGAATGTTGCTATAAATGATGTTATTTCTTTTTGGTTCATTTTTTTCTCCATTAGAAAAAGAACATTCAACCCCTAACATTGAGAATTTTAATTTTATAATACGGGTAGATATTGCATCCAATACATTGGTATCCCGACATCGTATTATACAATGGATCTGCCAAGTTCGGGGAAATCCATTGGCTCTTAACATATTGCCGAATTGGTTTTTAGAATAACATACCGAAAAAAGAATGTCAAGCTAAAAAACATTTTAAATCTTATATATATTAAATGCACATATCATACCAAAATACATGAATCGGCAGAAATTAATTAAAATGTTAAAATGGCCCAACATGGCGAAAATATGGTTATTTATATAAAAAACATGCCCATTTTGACATAAAAATCGAAATACCATAAAATTGGCACGGATTTTGCTGAGCAAGAATCATGCCGTTTCGAAAAAAAGCGTCAAGCGGATGACATATACTCCATATGGTGTGGTGGTATGATGACACCACAAGATGTAGGGGGTACTGCGTCAAAAAAATGACACCGACTAGATCTACCTGCAAGAAACATGCCGTTGAGCTAAGTTGTTGAAAACAAACGAGAAAGCATGCTTTCCTTCTAATGCCCCGTTGGGGGTAAGATCTACTGTTAATGTAAACGCTAACTCAGGCACGAATTTTTTTAAAAAATTTGAAAAAATATCTTATGAAAAATCTAGATATTTTTTATATGGTAAGTGACGCAATCATTTCCCACATTTTATAGCAGTAACAGTTAAAATGCTTGTGATTTATATACTAGCTCCTGATGTGGATTTATATGGGATTGGCCTCCTCATTTCCCTTTTCCCATCATTGCCAGCAATCCTCAACCTTTCCCATACCCTAAAACTAATCGGTCAAATTAAACCCATTTAAACCGCTATTTCATGGGGTTGACAGAACATCCAAAATGATTTATATTAATAATAACGGGAGAAACATTCCCACAAAATCCCACATGGAGAGAAGTAATGACTACCGCTATTGATAAGATGAACTCTCGCCATTATAAGATGTTATATTGTTATGTTACTGAGGGCTTAAGTAACCGTGACATGGCTAATCGCTTTGACATGAATGAAGGCTATATCCCTACTATTAAAAACAGTCCTGCCTGGAAGAAAGAAGAGCAATCTTTGAGAGAAGAGATATATGGTTCTCACCAGGCTCAATTATCTAATCTAGTACCAGATGCTATTGAAACACTAAGTCAAGTAATGAATAATCGGATCCTCACTGAAAAGGGAGAAAATGGCGATCCTAATATATATACAACATCAATCAACCCTCCAGCGTCACGCACACAAGCAGCTTCTAAAATACTTGAAATTGCAGGATATGGGAATAAAAGTAGTGGGGGCGATGGTGCGAGGTCTGTTGTCATCCAAATGTATCGCCCTCCATGGGCAGAAGGAGAAGGAGAATCTCTTAACGTTGAGGTGAATGTATAGGAATCGTAATATTAAATAAAGGAAGTAAATAATGGGAAACAATGCGATAGATAATGTAAAGGTTCAGGTATACCACAATGCAGCGGTTTCTGCTGATGTGGATGCTGCCGTTGCTGCGGATGATAACCTAGTATTGATGGGATATACATACGCAGAAACAACTGGATCTCCAGCTATATATGAATTTATGATTGTTAATGGGCCGACTGGCGCAACAGCTACTAAGGTTGCTACAGAAGGTGGCCCTGCTTCTGGTGGTGGGGGAATGTGGTTTGGTGATAGAGGAATCCCATGCCCGTTGGGTATTTCTGTGGATTTTGTTACTGGGACAATTAATCTAACGATTTATTATAAAGTTCTTGCATAAATGTCTTTAAGTCTTTTAATTCAAGCTATTAAAAAAATTACTCAAAAGCAAATGGGTAAGTCCATAGTTAGAACCCAGAGAGATGGCAGAAAAGCAGCAAAGGCTAAAAATAGAAAAGAAGGAAGGGAGTTAAATGAATTATTTGAAACAGATTTTCCTAAAGATCGAAAGTCTTTGCATGAAGGTAAAAAGTCAGCTGCTGAGTCTTTTAGAAAGACCTTTCGAGAAAATCGTGAAAAAATTAGACGATCTAAGAGGTCTAAGTGATTTATAAAGGAGATTAGCTTATTATGCCTTCGAAAATAAAACCATTTTTACCAGATAAATCTAGCATTGAGCAACTCTTAAAATATTTTAAGATAAAAGCTAAAAAAGTTAAACCTTCTGGTGTTCGAGGTACAGATATTGGGCGTCCTAACAAACCTAAAATTCCGAAATCTGGTGATAGGCGACAAAAGCCTACTACGATAACTAATCCTCCTTTTCGGGTTGATCAGAAGGAGATATTAAAAATGAGGAAGGATCAGTAATGTCTGCTTTAACTCAACTTATCCGAAAACTTACGGCTAGACATTTTGGTAAATCTATTAGGTCTGATTTACGAAAAGGGAAAAGAAAAAGCAAGAAAAAGAATGTTAAAAAAGGTAAAGAACTAGAACAAGATATAAAATTTAAAGTTCAAGAGGAAGATATATTAGCTGATCGTTTTAAACGGAATCCTGCAATTCATAAGGGTAAGAAAATGGCTGCTGATGATATCAGAAACGCAAAACAAGCTATCGAGGGCCAAAAATTGATGAAGGTTATTGAGGCTCGAGAGAGGGGACAAAGAAGATGAGTGATTTAAAAGAAATAGGTGAAAATGGGAATCTCCTAGAAAATGAAGCATCTGAGAGAGATTACCTTAAACCTTATGTTCATAAACAAGAATCTAGATTAAATATTATACCAAAACGATATGTCACAACTAACTCTAAACGACCAACCAATAAGCTCTCACGAACTAAAAAAGCCTCCAGTAAATCTTGACGCTTTTTATGGTAAGCAAGGGCCGACTGATAAGCAAGTACTTTTTAGGGACTCTCTAGAAAAGTATAAATTGTTTGGTGGAGGGGTAGGTGGTGGGAAGTCACGAGCTATATGTGCTGAAGGAATTAGACTTTCTTTTATCTATCCAGGAAATCGTGGATTTCTTTGTAGGGCTGAAGGAGAAGCATTTAGGCGTACAACATTAAATACTTTACTATCAGCTATTCAAGAAGTTGAAGAAATGATGGGACAGAAAATTATTGCTAAGAATGGCCATAATTTAACTAAAAGGGAGATTCATTTCATTAACGGGTCAATGATTCAGTATGGTGGATTAGGAGTAACTCCTGAAGATCAAGATCGTATTAAATCTCTTGAAATTGGTTGGTATGGAGTAGATGAAGCATCTGAAGCACCGTTGAAAGTTATAAACATGTTAAAAGCTAGACTCAGATTTAAACTTCCTAATGGTGTGTATCCTAAATATTTTGGAATGTATGCATCTAATCCAGAGCCAGGATGGTTGAAAAATGAGTTTGTTATTCCACATCAATTAGGATATCCTAAAGAAGATCATGTATTTATCCAAGCTCTTATTAAAGATAATCCCTATTTGCCTCCAGACTATCTTGAAGAACTCAAACGAGATAATCCATCTTCATGGGTTAAAAGGTACGTTGAGGGATCTTGGGACGCAGTTGAAGGGCAAGTATGGCCCGACTTTGATAGGGATGTCCATGTTTTTCCTAATATCAATTCTGACTTTGAGATACAATCTGTAAATGAAACTCCATTCACAGCTATTGCAGGTTTAGATCATGGACAAACTAATCCAACTGCTTTTATTGCAGGGTATATAGATGAAGATGGGAATATTTTTATAAGTGATGAGTACTATGCAAAAGGGCTAGTCAGTTGTCATTGTCTTGAGATAATTAATAAATTTAATATTGAGAAATTTGATACTATTGAAGCTGATCCATCAATGATGGCGAAGACTAGGGAGAAAAGTGGATTACCTTGGTCTATCTTTGAGGAGTACGAAGACAATGGAATATCCCTTAGCCCAGCAAACAACAATAAAGAGGCAGGATGGAATAGGGTTGGTGAGTACTTACGAACTGATCCTGAGCATATACATCCGATTACAGGAAATAAGGGATCTCCAAGGCTTTTCATATCAGATCGCTGTAAATTTCTACTTACTGAACTCCCTGAGTATATATGGAAACGTACTTCCGATGAACATTCTAATCCAAAAGAAGAGGCTCGAAAATTGAATGATCATGCGTGTGATGCGTTAAGATATTTGATTATGTCTTTACCTTCTCCTTATGAAAGAGGAAAGGAGGATGAAGCCCCCTATGGTTCTTTTAATTTTATGTTGAAATCAAGGAATCAAAGTAATAAAAAAGGGATGATATTAAATTGAGTGCTGCAAAAAGTGGGCTAAAGTATTTGTTAGATGTTATTGAACGTCAAAGTAAAAAAGGTAAAAGGCATAAATTTAATGTGCCAATTAGAGAATTAGAAAGAGCAGCGCGTCTAGATGATCAAGGAAGAAACTATCTAGGTGAGAAAGAGGATGAGGGATCTTGGACAATAAGTCCACAGTTCCGTGATGTTGAAGAGGATATTATTCACCGAACAATAGCTCCAAGACGAGAAAAGCGTAGTATATCTGACTTTTTTGAATTATTAAAATACCAAACAAACCGAGATGATTGGCTATATCATAATATGTTAAGAGATACTATAAATCAAAAACACGGTGTCTGGATGAGGAAACCTCCGAATCGCCCGTTTGAAGATGTTACAATGAATGAACTTAATGAGAGAGGGGAACTCGGAATACGTAATCTTATTGAGCAGCTTAAACGAGGTGAGTTTATTAAGCATTACAAAGCTCTTACTCCAGGTCACATACCGTACAGTGAAGGAATTCAGAGAAGGTTTGGTCCTACAGTACAATCTATATTAGAAGATTTACTTGAACAACGATCAAGAGATAAATAAATTGAGAGAAAATCAATTATCTGAAAAGAATAGATTTTTAAACAGGCAAAGACTTGAAGAAGCATTTGCCACTTTTAAACCCCACGAACCTTTAGCTGTAACTAAGCAAAGACGAGATAGAGCTAAAGGATTTGTTGATACTTCACCTGAGGGTAACATCCTGATCGATTTAATAAGGATGAATGCTTCCTCTAATCCAATGGAGGAGTTTGTCTTATATGAAGATGGGTATCATACTCCTGCACAGAAGCAGCCACATCATCCATCTTTTATGTTAAATAGTCCAATGAAGCAAGTTATTGGCAATTTGCTGTATCCAGATCAAAAGGGGATTCGCCCTACTCGTAATGTTATTGAGCAATTCCTAGATATAGTAGGAGCTAGAAAGTAAAAATGGCTAAAGATAAAGAAGCAAAAAATAAAGAAGAGCTTTACAAAGTTTGGCAGTCTAAGCTCCAAACTACAAAAGATCATCATGATAAATTTAAGAGTAAAGAGCTTAAACAGTATCGTGATGCTTATGAAGGCAAGCAATGGACTGAATCACAAAAGGCTAACTATAACAATGAAGTTGTAGATAATATGGTGTACATGGTGGTGTCTACCCTAGGCCCAGCTATTGGCATGTCTCGCCCTGAACTCTTCATTACTCCTTTAAAATCGAGCATTACCATTCAAGGTAAGCCTACAGATCCTTCCTTAGCTGCTGCTCGATTAAAGACGCTTCTTGATTTTATGTGGCGAAGGCTTGATCTTGAAGTAGAATTCATGAAAGCAATTGATGATTCTTTGATTGGCCATGATGGAGCATTTTATACTGGCTATGATATGGAGACTTTTGAGACTGAGACAGAAGATGGGCAATCTATTGATTTAATACAGAGTGAAGATATTGTTTGTAAGAGAATTGATCCTGATTTTATACTAAAAGATCCAATGTCAACTGATCCTGATCTTAAGGATGCTAGGTGGATTGCAATTAAGTGGCAAAGATCGTTAAGTGAGGTTAAAGAGGATAATTTATTCAGTAATACTTCGAATCTTATGCCTAATGGTACTATTAAATTTGATAAAATTGTTCAAAAGTATTCTTTTGCAATGTCAGATCGAACTGCGGGTCAGCCACACAATTCTCCATCTAATAAATGGGCAGAGGCTGTTGAAGGTTATGACATTTGGGATAAAAAGAATAAGAAATTCTATTCGATTGTTTTGACTCATGATAAGTTTATTCGTGAGGAAAATTCTTGGCCTTTAGAGTATACTGGAAATGGTTTTCCTATTGATTTATTATGGTATAATTATAATCCATTAAATGGATACGCTTTAGCTGATACTGGTTTATATTTATCAAAACAGCATGCTCTTAATTTTCTTGAGTCTCTTCAAATAGATCATGCTGATATTCAGTCTAATGTTAAGTTGATTTTAAATAAAAAGACTTTATCAAGTGGTCAAGACATAGAAAAGTGGGCAAATGGGCCTGCATGGTCATATTTGTTTTCAAAAGGAGATGCTTCTGCTGCAGCTTCTATCATTAGTGGAGGTCCTGGAGCTGGAGAGTTATTTAATACGATTCAGAACTTAAAACGAGATATTCTTCAACAAGTTGGCGTTGATCAATTTATGATTGGGGCTCCAGAAAAACTTGAAACAGCAGGGGAAGCTGATAAAATTTCTCAAGGTTCAACAGCAAAGCATGCATTTAGAGCTAGAGCTGTTGAAAGATTTGAGGGTAAAGTTATGACTAAATTAGCTAAAGTAGTTCAGCAAGTATCCTCTGAAACTGAAATTCCTTTAGATGAAGGCCAATTCCAAGCTCTAGCAAATGTTTCTCCTGATTTACTTGTCGATGGACCTAACTCTCAAGATCTCGGAAATGGGAAAGTAGCTCAAGAGAAACTACCTTTTATGCGAGTTGATAATGAATTATTGCAAGGAGAATTTGAATTTGATATTAAGCCTGGATCAACTCGACACACAAATGAAAATACCGAAAAACAAGATGCTTTGTTGCTGTCTCAAGCAATGATGACTAATCCATTGCTTAATAAAGTAGAAGTCACTAAGATTGCACTAGAAAAACTTGGGTTTGGGCATTTATTAGATCGAATCCTTAGAAACCCACAAGAGGTTGCTAAAGAGCAGCAAGCTGCACAGCAAGCAGCACTTCAAGCTAGAATGGCTGAGCCTCAACTTAAAACTCAGACAGATATGCAGAAAACTCTTGAGAAAAATAAAACAGCGATTGAGACAGCAAGGATTAAAGCTGGAAGTGTTAATCAAGGCCAAAGTATTAAAGCTGTATCAGATCAAAAAGATAGGGATACTTCTTTATTGGAGACAGTTCTTAAAATTGCTGGAACTAGGGATAATAATAATGGAGGAGATAGATAATGCCAGGATTGAGTAGTTTGAGTAAGATACTAAAGGCTATTAGAGCTGGGGATATATCAGAATCTTATGCTAGAAAAGCTAGAAGAGCGATTAGCAAAAAATCAAAACAATCTAGATCTAAAGAGTTTGATAAAAAAGCTCAAGATAAAGCAGGAAAAAGTATAATTCTAGGTTCTGGGTTGGCCTCTGTTCCCAGTTCATTCATGGCTCAAAAAGCTGGCCAAGAACAGAGAGATGCTCGTAAGGCTGCGAGACAGAGGAAAATAGAACAACAGAAAAATAATAAAAATAAGAAACCTAAAAGAATTAATAAAGAGAAATATTAATGCCTCTATATGACTTAGCTTGTCCTGAATGTCAAAAAGAATGGGAAGGATTTACTCGTGTCGAAGATAAAGATGAACAACCTTGCCCGTCTTGTGGTGAGTTCGGAATCACCCAAGTCACTTGTAGATCAGTTCCTGAAGTCTATGGTCATTTCGACAAAGGACTTGGAAGTTATGTTAGAAGCAAGTCCGAAGAAAGTAGAATTAAAAAAGCGAAACACTTGGAAGAAATAAGTCCAATTGAAACGGTTTCCACAACTCATCCTTATATGGTTGAGAAGGAGACCAAACTAAAACAAGCGAACGATTATGTGCAGTGGTATAGTGCATAAGCGATAACGCTTAAATTGAGGTATAAAAATGAATGACGAAGTAATTGATGATAGAACCTTAGCTAGAGGATCAGATACAATTCCAACTGGAGATGAACTTGGCGACATGGATGTTGGAGAGTTCGGTCGTGAAGTTATTTTAGAAGATTCTGATCTTATAGATGATGGAGAACTATTACAAGAGGATGACGAAGACGGAGAACTTGTGGACGAAGAACCTTCTTCTGTATATGATGACGAATTTGGTCCCGATTCTAAGAGTTATCGAGAGATGCAGTCAATGTACTCTAAAACTCAAAACAAGGCTTCTGAACTGGAGGGGAATTTACAGCAGATCGAGGATCGTCTGGCTCCCTTAGGAGGTCTTGATAAAGTTGTACAAGCTTTGACTTATGTACAAAGTGATCCAGATTATCGTGCTTTAACTGCTAAAAAAGCAGGACAGTCATTACCTGGTGTTGATGAGTCAAATTTAACATCAGAGGCGAAGGAAGCGCTTGATTTAGTACGAAAGACTGTGGATGCTGAAGTCAGATCAAAAATGGCTCAGTTAAAGCACGAGCAAATTGACCCTCTCTCTGATCAGATCCGTCAGAGTCGTCTTAATGATATCGCAGATGATTTACTTGATAATTACGGAGAACAGTTTCAAGATCAACTTCCTACAATTGAAAGGATTGCGAAAAATCTCCCTCAAGAAATACTCGATAACCCCACTTATGAGACAATGGAAGACCTATTTCATAGGTCTCTCAGAGAGGACGGTAAGGCTGAGTCGTACTACTTAGGCCAACACCAAGCTAAGGTAGAGGGGAAGAAAAGTAGAGTAACAGGTTCTCCTTCATCGAGGGGAACTGAGCCTTCTATGCCTAGAATGACCAAGCCAAAAACAATGTTTGATGCTGCTAGGGTAGCAGACAAGAAAGCGGCTTATCGTACTAGACGTAGTAGGTAATTTTTAATTTTTTAAAAAGGTATTAAAATGGCAGATCAACGTACTGAAAGCATCACTTATAATGCGTTTCTGACTACTACCTTGCAGGAATATATCCCAACTTTGCAAGATAATATTTTTACTGAGGAGCCTTTGCTTTCTTGGTTTAATGGTAAGTTGGGTAAAGCTACTGGTAGGGATAATAATCCAAAGCGTGTCCTTAACGGTGGTGAGAGTATCCTTGAGCCTTTGATGTACGAATCAAATTCTACTGTAGATTCGTATTCAGGAGCAGAGACTATCGATACTACTTTGCAAGATGGTATGACGAACGCAAGATTTGATTGGGCTCAATATTCTGGAACTGTAGGTATTACAGGGAAAGAAAAACGAGCTAATCGTGGTAAATGGGCTTTGATTAACTTGTTAGGTGCTAAAACTACCCAACTTGAAAGCTCTCTTGCACAAAGGTTAAATATTGATCTTTGGGCATCTAGTGTAGGAAATGGCGGGAAGAATATTGACGGTATGCCAAAGCACGTATCTAATTCTTTAACAACTGGTGGGCTGGCTGTTTCAGCAGCAGGCGGGACTTGGCTGTCCCCTGTAACTAATTCTATTACATTTAGTTCAGCAGGTGTTACTAAGATGGATAATATGTATAACCAGTTGAGAATTCAAGGTGGATTCCCAAGAGTGATCTTTACAACTCCTACTGTTTATGAGTTGTATAATGCAGATCAACAAGGTCAAAAACGTTACACTAATACAATGGTTATGGATGCTGGATTTTTGAATGTTACATTCAACGAAGTTCCAATCATCTTTGATAATCGTTGTACATCTGGTGCAATGTATTTCCTTGATCCTCGGCATCTTACTTGGACTGTTCATAGTGAAGCAGATTTCACCATGGATGCATCTGGATTTCAAACTCCCATCGGACAGGATGTTTCAATGACGAAGATTCTTTTCATGGGCAACACTACTGTTAATAATCGTCGAAGACTCGGCTATTTGACATCTATTTCATAAGAAAGGAGGATGACTAATGGCTTTTAAAATGACTGAAAGACTAGTCGGAAATCAAGCTATTGCTACTAATAGCTCTACAGCACAACATCCTCTTGGAGCGATATTTCAAGCACATGATCCTGACTATTTTAGTGGGGAATTCATTTACTTGAAAGGTGTTGCAGATACAGCTGTAGGTAGTTGGGTTACCTACAATCTGGACGATTGCAGCACTGCTCTGTTAGCAGCAAATGCCATAGGGCCTGTTGGTGTGGCAATGGCAGCTACTGTAGCCAATGAGTATGGTTGGTATCATATCCAAGGTAAAGCTGTTGGAAAGGCTTTATCAGGATATGCAGATAATGGCTTAGTCTATGCAACATCTACAGCAGGTAGCATAGATGATGCTGTTGTTTCTGGAGATCGAGTTAAGAATGCAAAAGGAGCTTCTGCAGTCGGTACTCCATCTTCTGGATTAGCGGAGTTTGAGATAACTCGTCCATTCATGGATGATGGTTCTGCAGCTTAGCTAGACTACTTAGGGGCGGGTAGGTTACTGAGGCTTACCCGCTTCTATGTTCACACTTTTAAAGGTATTTCTAATGTCGACTATATTTGATAGTTTAAAGAAAATTTTTTCTTCAGATAATGGTAATAGTTCAGATTTTGATACTAGTAGTGTTTCAGGACATTCTGGTGGAACAGGGAGACAACTAGCAGGAGCCACTAGAAGCACTGAAATGCAGCAGCGTACAGGAGTTGCACCTGGAGCTGTACAGAAGAAGAAGAGAAAGAAAAGGGCTAAGGCTCCCACACTAATGCCCGGAGGCGGGGGGCATGTTGTTCCGTTACGGCAACTTTTAAATAATATGGTAGGATCAGGTAGTATTAAAGGTTATGATCCTAGAAGAGGATAACTGGGGGCAGTAGCAATGAGCCTATCTAAGAGTACAAAAGAGCGGTTAAAATTTTCTTTAGATTTTCAAATGCGGAACACTTTTAGGCAAAATTATATGGAAATGGATAGTACTCCTATTAATTGTACAGAATCTTGGAAGCTTGTTCATATTTCTAGTCGGTTAGTTTCAGAAGAATGTCTTTTTCAATCGAAGAAAATGTCTGATATAGATTCAATATGGTCGTGGTCAGATAAACTTTTTCATCACTTGATAGGGAAAGGCTTACAAAGTTGGCAGTAAAAGGGGATGAATAATATTTGTAATGGTAAGATTATTAGAGTTGTTTTATCCCCCGGAGATAGTTTGGGATGAGCAGGAAGATTGGGATATGGACTCCGCCAATCTTCCTCAACCTTTGCATTCCAAGATCGTCCGTGTCGTGGCTGAGAGATGCAGTTAGAATAATGGATTAATCCTTTATCGGCTATGGAGATGGTTAGTTCTTCTTCTAACTGTGTCTCGGGGGAATAGAAATAGAATAGGAATGTTATTTTAATTCTACTAATGAAAAATATGGTAAGTGATTGTGTCATTTCCCATAATTAAAGGATGATATGGCTGATATAGATCAATTTACTGGGAATCCTCAGATAGATAAATTACTTTCAACTATCCGTGCAAAGCAACCGGCTAAAAATCAACAGTTTAGAGATGAGATGGCTGAGGAAGAAAGGCGGAGGAGAATAGGAACTATCAGGCAAGGATCATTTTATGATGATAACATTGCTCCTTTTGTTAATATGATTAAGCCTTATCATTTTTCAAATGAACCAAATGTTGATCCAGAAACAGGAGTGGCAATAAAGGACTTTGGGCATTTCTTAACTTCTGGGATAATGAATACAGCCGCTAATACGTTAAGTACAGCCGATGCTTTAAGTACATTATTACTAGGTGGGGCAGGAACTAAGTTTGGTAAAAAGTTCCTTACAGGTTTGGGAGAGAGGGGGTCATATGATCGTAACTCAATTAATAAAATAATGCAGAGGATAACTAAGCGTCAAGATTTAGACTCTAATGTAGAAACTGGGGCAGGAGACTTAGAAAAATTTACTGATGAGGAAGTACTAAAAGCTAAATTGGATATGGTGAAATTAGTAGATTTTTATTCGTCACCAAAAATGAGAAAAGAAGCACTGCAGAGCCTAACGCCAAATAAAAAACTTTCAAATTATGCTTTTAATCAAATGTCTGAGGACGATAAAAATCTGGTGAGACGGCAATTAAAAAAACTAGGATATAAAAAATAATGGCAAAAACTACATTTTTAAACTTAACTAATCAAATATTAAGATACATAAATCAAGAAGAACTTTCCTCTGTTACTGGAGCAACAGGACATGGAGCATTAGTTAAAGATAAATTAAATGAAGCTATTAATACAGTTTATTCTGCAACTAATTGGTATTCTTTATTTCAACAAAGAAAATTTAGAACATCAAAAAATATAACAATTTCTGTAGATGATTATACTTCAACTGGAGATACGCTTACATTTACAAGAAATGGTACATCTACAGTATTAACAGAAGGAGTTAATTGGTCAAATGCGACAGACAATGATACGTCGGCTACGGCACTTGCAGATGGGATTGTCACTTCTTTCGGTGCGACTGTGGTGGAGACGGAAGTTACAAATGAAAATATTATCGTTCGTAATAGATCCGAAGATGATGTTGGGTTTACAGCTATTGCTACTTCTGATTCTAGTGTATATACTGTTGCGTTGGATAACAACGGCTTGTATGACATGGCTTCCGATTTTGGGAGATCTGTTGCATTGTTAGATGTGACTTCTAATGTTGTATTATCTGAAGCATCTCCTATGGCAATTTCTCATTATGATCCAGATGATTCAGAGTTGGGAAATCCTACTTGTTTTTCGGCATTTGGAAATCAATATAGAATATTTCCAACACCTTCTACTACTCTTACTATGATAGATCGATACTTTAAAATACCGGCTTCTTTAACTTCTGATTCTGATACTATTGATTTACCATTAGAATGTGAACCTTTAATTCTTAAATTAGTTGAAAGTGAGATGGCGTTTTATTTGAATTCTTCAATAAAAGGAACACAGTTGAGAAGTCATTATAGTAAAATGTTAGTAGATGCAGTAGAGATGAATGAGTATATATTAAATAAACAGAATGCAATACCATCAAGATTTGGCGGACGTGGACTTCCTATGTCTCCCGCCCAATTTCCATCAGGATATCCGAGGTAAGTTATGCCAGTTGAAGCAGACGCTACAGCGATTCATTCTTTCCTGTTGCCAAAGGAAGGAGTTAATTTATATGTAGAAAAATCTGAAATTTCTAATGTTGAAGCTGTTAAAACAGAGAATATGTTTTGGCGAGACGGTATGCAGAAACGAGCAGGATATGCAAAGTTTGAAACTGATGAGGTTTTTGCAGATAAAAAAGTAACTGCAGTACATAGATTTTACTATTCAACTGCTTCTAGGCAACTCTTAGCAGCTGCAGGAACAACTGTTAAATACCACGATGGATCAACTTGGCAGAATGTTTATACTTCTCTTACTGATTCAGCTCAAGTACATATGGAGACTTGGGGGGCAACTGATAAGTGTTATATAGCAAATGGAGTTCAAGATCCAAAATCATGGAGTGGATCTTCAGCAGCTGCTTTAACAGGTTTATCATCGAATGCTGTTATTCAATTTTTAGCATACCAAGATCGGCTTTTATATTTATCAAATACAACTCCTGGTGGATTAGGATGGAGTAATTCATTTGTTGATAATGCATGGTCAAATCCGGGAACGACTGGAGTTCAGCCAGATTCTCATTTACATGGTATGGTTATTCATGCAGCTCAAGTCTCTGATGCAGGATTGAAAGCTAAGGTATTGCTAGCAGGAACTGATGGAATGTATTTATTTAGTGGGAATGATTTAAGAACTCCGGCAACAACAGGAGATTATAAAATTGAGAGTCTTGCTATTAGGGTTGGATGCGATGCTCCATTAACAATGAAGTGGACTCCAGCAGGAACCATTTGGCTAGGAGCAGATAAGCAAGTATATATTTTACCATTTGATTCTTTGACTCCTATTCCTATTGGACAGAAAATCACTTCTGCAGGGAATATAAAAGAGGATGGATTAGAGTCAATCCCATCATCTCAAACAAAAAATGCCTCAGCGGTTTATCATGATGGGTTTTATAAATTATCGGTTGCGTCAACTGGAGCAACTACCAATGATCGGCAATGGTGGTTAGATATAGCTAGACTATCACGAGATAAAAATAAGTACTGGGGTCCGTGGTACGGGCCAATGAAAGGAATGACCTTTCACGGGCAAACAGTACTATCAGGGCCTGGCGATAATAGTGAGTGGTATGCAGGGGAAAGTGGTAATAATGGGTATGTATATGAAGCATCTCAAGATGGGACCTACTCTGATAATGGAGTAGCTATGAATATTGCTTTGCAAACATTTTATAATCCTTTATCAGCAGCAACATTAACTAAAGTATTACATCATTTAGAATTAGAATTACTCTCTACGTCTGGCACATACAATATTGATTATTTTGACACAATTAGGAAAATTAAAGGAAGTGATACATTAAAACTTGCAGATGATACTATTCAATGGGGAGCTCAGCAATGGGGAACTTTTAAGTGGCAAACTACAGGGCCATCAAGGGTTAGGAATCCGATAGATCCCGCAATTCATACTAAGTATTTATCAATATTAATTAAATTTACAAGTTCAACTGATGTTAGGATTTATAGGATAATGACAGAAGAACTTCAACAATATGATCCTTTAGGAGTAATAGGATGACAGAAGTTACTAGAATTGGTTTAAGTGAATCAAATGATGGAGAAATGATTGTAGTAGCTGCTACAAGTACTGTAGGAACTACTGTCCACACAGCGACATCTCTTAGTTCGTCCTCAAGGTATGATGAAGTTTGGCTATTTGCCTCTAATTCACATACATCAAGCGTTGATTTGACTATTGAAATTGATATAGCTAATAAATCTACTTCACATTTTAAAGTTGCTATTCCGTTTAATGATGGGCTATTTGTTGTATTACCAGGAGTATCAGTGCATAATGGAAAGAAAATAACAGCATTTGCATCTGTTACTAATGTTATTAAATTGGTTGGATATGTGGAGCAACATGTATAATGGCTATCAGAAATAACTACAGAGGACATAATTACTTACGAATTGGTGAGAAAATCACCCAAAGAGTTATAAAAAATGAATCTTTTTATACTATTTCGGTGGCAGGGCAAAGTGATATTGTAGCGTCCCCAAGTACTGCATTAACTATAGCAGTTGTAAATAGTGGCTTAACACCGACAACAAATGCATCAACTGATACGTTAACTTTTACAGTTAATGCTGGAACAGAGACAGCTCAAGGCTCTTTGGAGTTAGCTACAAATGCTGAAGCAGTTTCAGGGACTGATACAGCGAGAGCAATTACAGCAGCAAATTTAACAGCTAGATTAGCAGCTCCTGGAGCAATTGGACAAACAACTGCAGCTACTATTATAGATATTGATAATATTCAAATAAATGGTAATACTGTTGCTTCGACCTCAGGTGATTTACAGTTAAAAGCTGTATCAGGTTCTAATATTACTTTACAAGATGATGCAGATTCATCTAAGGAAGTTACATTAAATATATCATCTGTTAGCAGTAGTGCAGAAAGGACATGGACTTTTGCAGACTCAAGCGATACTTTTGTTGGAAAAGCTACTACAGATACATTAACAAATAAAACATTAACCAGTCCTACTATAAATAGTCCAACTATTGGTGGAACATGGAATTCTTATATAACAAGCACAGGCAAAGCATTAGTCATGGGATTTTAGGAGAAAGTTATGGCAAGTGAAGTTTTAAAATTAGCAACATTCCGAGGAGATGCTTCTTCTGTACAAGCATTATTAACAGTAGCATCTGGACATACTTATACTGTTTTAAGTGTAACTATATGTGAAACTGGAAATGCAGCAGAATCTTTCAAATTATTAATTGATGATGGAGGATCGGGAGCAGACACATATATCTATTTCGATCAAGCTCTAGGAGCTAAAGAAACTTTTGAGCATACTTCTAAATTTGTAATGGAAGCTTCGGATCATTTATCAATCATAACTGGTAGCACATCAGACATTGATGTCTGCGTCAGTTATTTAGATCAAACACTATAGGTGAGAGGAAATAATCTATGAGTGGAATAGTAGGTAATAATGTAGGCAGAGATTCTGGCATTGTAAAAGCGGCGGCTGTTGGGGCAGACGCTATTACGGGGGATGAACTGGCAGATGATGTTATTAATAGCGAACATTATGTGGCGGGTTCTATCGACCTCGAACATATGTCGAGCGAAAGTGTGGACGAAGATAATTTGCACATTTCAAATGCTGGAAGTAATGGACAATATTTACAAAAGCAATCGGGTAACGCTGGGGGATTAACTTGGGCCGATGCAGGTGGTGGTGGTGCGTGGAATTTAATTGGAACCTCGGTAGCTTCTGATTCTGCAAGTCTGACTGTTACGGGAATGTCTTCAACGTATGACACTTACGTTGTTGTCCTCAGCGACATAATTCCCGCCACGGACGGGTCTGAGGCACAACTGCAACTTGGGGATTCGAGCGGCATAGATTCTGGTACTGATTATGCTTTTCATACCAGCTACTTAATCGAAACATCGGCCTCATACGCGGCACAGGTTTCTGCCGGGGCGGCATACATAAAATTAAACCCTAATGTGGGAAATGCGACCGGGGAGGGAATGAGCGCGACTGTCTTCTTGGGCACTCCGACTGACACCAGTTTAATGAATCTAGTTTATGGAAGCTGTATTAGTTCTAGGAGCGCGGGTCAACTGCAAGGGTCAAATATATGGGCTAGGCGATTAACCAGTATAGCCCTCACACAAGCATTATTCAAATTCAACAGCGGTAATGTCACTTCGGGCCGAATGTCGATTTATGGCATCGCTCACGCATAAATAACACGCATAAGGAATAGAAAAAAATGGCAAGACATCACATGATTAACAATGTAAAGATTCCTTTCACTCCAGAAGAAGAGGCAGAGCGAGACAAGGCAGAAAAGATTGTAGCAGATGAAAAAGTTGAGTTAGCAAAAACTCAATATCAGCGTGATCGCAAAGCGGAGTATGACAAGCTTAATCAATTTGAGATGATGTTTGATGATAAGCGTGACGGCACTACCACATGGGTTGATGCCATCAATGACATTAAGAAAAATATCCCAAAATAAATGGCAAATTTGACAGAAGAAACTTTGCAATTGATTTATAAAAAACTAGATGAAATCCTTACTGCTATCAACAAATATCAATGTGATGCGGATAATCCAGAAGTGAAGCCAATTACTCAAAAGCAATTTAATGATGCAATGCAAGAAGTGATGAAACTGGTGAATGATAGTGGACGGAGCGAATGAAGTTGCAGGGTTTATTGAATCAGTCGGTGTTCCTGTGGCTACCGCTTTGGGATTGGGAGCAGCTTTATGGTGGTTGATTAAATATGTTCTTGGGAGCATAGTTGCTAAAATTACAGAAGCCCAAGCTCAGACGGAGGCTGATATAAAAGATTTAAAAGGTATTATTATATCTTTGATTGATAAAACAACTCAAGCTCAAGGAGATTTAATTAGGCTTGATACAATGCTTAGAGTTAGATACGGGCTTGCCCCTGATGAAAAAAGAATTGCAAGAAATCCAGATATGAAACAAAAATAGATTTTTTAAAATTACAACCGGAGTATATAAATGGCAGAACTAGGAAGTGGAAATGGAACTTCATATCCAGCGGCTTTAGATGTAGATAATTCAGTTGAAGCTGACTCTTCTACAACTGCGAGAGCTGATGTTCCTAATGATTTAGCTGCAGCTGTTATAGCTGTACAGACTGAGTTAGGGACTGACCCAGCTGGAACACAAACAAATGTTAAAACTTTTCTACAAACTGAACATGCAACAAATGGAACTCATTCAAATATAACGGCTAATAACTTAACTTTAGCAAAAACATTAATTCAAAAAGTAGGAGCCGATGTAGCTTCAGCTTCTACATTAGCTGTGAATATAGATGGGAATATTTTTGATGTTACGGGTACTACTGGTATTACAGCTATGGCATCAAAAGGAGTTGGAAGTGTTATTGTTTTACAATTTGATGGGATTGTTACGTTAACTGACGATAATGATGATTTAAAGTTGGGCGGATCTAATATAACAACTGCCGCTGGACAAGTCTTAACTTTTTACGAGTATGCATCCGCAAAATGGAGATTAATTGCTAATTCTATAACGAGTCCCGTTACTGCAACTTCAACTACAACATTTACAAATAAATCAATTGATAGTGATAATAATACTATAACAAATATTGTAAATGCTGACATCAAAGCTTCTGCAGCTATTGCCCCAGAAAAGCTAGGAGCAGGTGCAGTAGTTCAAGTTGTGAGTACAACATTGACTACAACTTTCTCAACTGCTTCAACTTCTTTCACAGACTTAACTGGGATGTCAGTAGCAATTACTCCTAAGAGTTCAAGTAATAAAGTTTTAGTAATTTTTCATACAAATGTTGGTAGAACTAGTAATTTTAGGGTAGCTTTTAGATTGGTTAGAGGTTCAACTGCTATTGGAGTAGGAACGTCAGTTAGCTCAAGACATGCTTGTACTGTTATGTCTTATGTTGGTAATGCTGATTCGGATAGTCACCATCATCCAGTTTCAGGTAATTTTTTAGATTCTCCATCTACAACCTCATCTACTACCTATAAACTACAGCTTTTAAATACAGTGTCACAGACAGCTTATATTAACAGATCAGAGCTTGATACAAATAGTACAGCTACAGGAAGATCTGCTTCAACAATAACAGTAATGGAGATCGCAGGATAATGAGACATCAAGCAATTAGAAATATTTACCCTAATGTAATTAGCATTGGAGGAGAGGAAGATAAAGAGTGGGGAGTGGATAACGAGGGAAATGCAGTTTCTTTAGATGAATCTTTGATTGCTGCAGAAACACAAAAACTTGAGGATGCTTATAAATCAATGGATTATGCAAGAAAACGAAAATACGCATATCCTTCGGTGTCTGACCAACTTGATGCGTTTTGGAAGGGAGGAGATGACTTAACTTCTATGAAGAGTAAAATAGATAAAGTTAAAAGTGATTTTCCTAAACCTGATAACGGTGGAGAGTAAAAATGATAAAAATAATTGTGACGAAGGAGGATTATTGATATGGTAGATACAGTTATGGGAATGACTTCTGGTCAATTGTCAGGCATAGGAAAAGGATTATCTGGATTTGCGAGTATGTTTGATACACCGGCGTCTTCGTCTACAGATCGGGCAACAATAGAGATGCTTCCTGGGCTCTTTGGGGATACCGGAGCAAAGGGGAAAGAGATAGGGAATTTTCTTTTGAATCAAGGAATGAATAGATTCGGTGAAACTATTGATCCTTTTGTTATTCCAGAGTCAACTCCAGGATTTAACATTGAAGACTTTCTTCCAAGTTCTACTTTTGGGGGAGCTTATAGAGATGCAACAATCAATCCAACTTTTGGGAGTGGTGATCCTTTAGAGCAGGCAATTTTATCAGATTTAAGAGAGCAATTAGGAGGATTTACCGCTTCTAGAGAATTGGGAATGCCTGGTATGACAGATGCGGCCGTTTTAAATACTTTAGCTCCAACGTTATTTGATTTTCAAAAAGATCGTAGAGATGCATTATCGAAAGCATTTGATACAGAACTTAGAGGAGCTTTAACTGGATCTGAGTTAGCAAGAGCTGAACGTGCAGATGACTTAAATGCTTTAGTTGCTTCACGAGGACAGAATATACTAGGAGAACAAGCCATATTTGATGAAGGATCTAATTTGCTATTAGCATTGGCGGGTCTATCTCAACCGACGCCTGTTGTTAGGCAAGGGGCTAGTAGGAGTAGTGCAGGAGGTCCTAGCACAGCATCCAAGATTGTATCAGGAATCGGCACAGCTGCATCCATAGCTTCTATGTTTTCAGATCGAAGACTAAAGAAAAACATAATTAACATTAAAGAATACATTAAAGGTATTAATCTTTATTCCTTTGAGTATCTTTGGAGTCCGAAGAAACATATTGGATTTATGGCTGACGAAGTTAAGAAAGTTATTCCTTCGGCTGTTGTGCAACATGAGAGTGGATTTGATAAGGTAGATTATTCGGAGGTATTAAGATATGCCAATTAATAGTAGATTTGGCCGGCCTTCAGCTATTGTTGTTCCAGGGGCAAGATCTCATACGGGCGCTCAACCTTCATTAGGTGATCCAGTTAGATCTCAGCAGCATGCTGAATTTCTTAATCATATTGACCAGGTAGTTCAGGCAAACAAAGATAGACGAGTGCTAATAGATGCAGGGTATTCTGCAGAGGTAGTTGATAATTTAAGTAAGACACAGCTACAGGAAACAGTAAAAAATCTCATGAGTTCTCGTACTGCTGAGATGGAATCAAAAAAGCAAGGACAGGCCGCACAAAGGGCTATTGAGGCTTTTCAAAAAGGACAACAGCAAGAAGAAGAAAGGCTTAGCACTCCGTTAGATTATCAATTTGGGGGAAAGACTATAACCAAGCTTGGTGGTGAACAGATAACAGACCCTCGAGCACTCCGTAATTTAATGCAATTGATGAATAAGATCCATAGTAAGGGTGGTACCACGCCATCAATATCTCAAGATATTGAGCAGCCTCCACAACTTCCTTCTCCGGGTTCAGATGGTGGTGGGGTAGATTCTGAAGGAAATATTCTCTTAGATGAGATTGATGTAACTGGAGTTCGAGATAGGGAAACTTTTTCAAAGGGAGAAACAGCACGAGATTATACTACGCCCAAAAGAGGTATAGATCTTCTTGCTGATGCCTTCCAATCTTTAAAACCAACAGATCTTGATCGCTCTCAAGATAATAAATTTATTGCAAGATTAATAGAGAAAGCGGGAAGTACCAGTGCTGGAACTGCTGTATTGGGAGGAAGGGTTTACGATACTGTAACAGATCCGGTTACAGGTATTACGTCTATGACAGGTATATCTCAAAAAGATAGTGAAAACTTAGTACATAAATATGTTCCACATCCTGAAACTCTTAACGCTCCTCCTGACAAAAGAAAAAGGCCGGTACAGGCGTTTCTTAATCCTAGAACCGGGGGACTAATATATCTTAAAGACCATGAGGGCAATTTTGTAACTAAACCTTTTCCAGATGCGAGTAATATAACTTTTCGACTTAAAGAAAAATCTAAACTTTTTACATTAAAACAGCTACAAGAAGAGCATGATCTTGCCTTAACAAACTTTGAAACATTTGAGAGAATAGCAAGGGATTATGATCCGAGATATCTAACATATCTTGGACAAAATGTTAAGTTGCCAATATCTGAGATTTTAGATAAGTTTGGTCATGGGAATCTTGCCGATCCTGAATATAAATTCTTATTAGGAGCAACAAACTTCTTGCAAGGAGTCGAGCAAGCTTTCTTTCTTTATAGGAAATTTATTACTGGTGTTGCCGGCGGAGAAGTTGAAATGAAAAGGATTGAAAAGGCTTTTGTTAATAGAAGCCAAGGTCCTAAGCAATTTGAAGCCGCTATGAATAGAATGAGAATGCTTTATAAAGATACACTTGATATTGTTAATAACACAACTAAATTTGTTGAAAGTAAGCGATTTTCATTATCTCAAGCTCAAACATATCGTAGGGAGCAAGTTAGAACTATGCTACAAACATATCAGATAGATGTTAAGACTAAGGAAAAGAATTCTTTCGACGAGGATGTTAAGAGCTTGAGGAAGAACCTAAGCAAACTTGGAGAAAACAATGACTGAAGTTAGCAAAAAGGATAGAGAAACTTTAGAGATTCTCCATCAACAAGAGATTGATGGGACTATTAAACCAGAACATCAAAAAATATTAGATAGAGCTAGGCAACTTGGTTCCGCAAGAGAGCTTGAACTGTTTGAGCGTTTAACTAAAGGATTGAGGACACCAACTTCTCAAATAATTGGAACTGTAGGGGCAGAGTTATTAGGAGAAAGTGCTGGAGGCATGGCAGCTCAAGCATTCCCGCCTGTTAGAGCAGCAACTAAAGGATCTCAAGCAATTACAGGATTAATGAAACTGCTAGGAATAGCTGGAGGGAATGTAGCAGGACAAGCTGTTACTTCGCCTGATCCAATTGACCCTAATCAAACAGGATTAGCTACAGGATTTGGAGCTGCAGGACAAGGGATTCATAAGCTTATAACTAAAGGGAGAAATCTGTTTAGACCTAGCCCTCCAACTCTTGAAAGAACTCCAGGAGTTAATCAGCTTGAATCTTCTGCAGCTTTACAATCTGCAGAACGTTTGCTTGCGAAAGGTGTAGTGCCTAGGGCTTCTATGGTTGTGAAAAATCAATTACTTAAGATTGTGGATGCAATTGCGAGTTCAGCCCCTTTTTCTAGGGGAACTATGAGAGCTCAAAAGGAGTCGATTCAGAAGTTTTACGAAAATGCTGCTGAGGGATTCAGTAAGCATTTTGTTGAGAATACTTCAAAACTTGAAATTTCTACTTTAGCTAGAGAAATAATAGAAAATGATGTTAATTTTGCCCTTACTACAAGGACTCGAAATTATCAAGCTTTAGATGAAGTAAGTGAAGGGATTAATGCTGTTGATTTATCTTCGTTAGGTAAAGGTGATGTTACTTTCTTAGAAGCTGGAATATTATTAGAAAAAGCTTCTGATAAAGAATTTAGAATAATAAGAAAACAAATGAGGAAGGGAGTTGATGATGTAATTGAATCCCATCCAGATGATATTTCTATTAATATTAATGAAATGAGAGAGCTTGGTTTAGATAGTGCTGAAAATTTAAAGTTTGTTGAAGAGCTTAATAAAGCTGGAGGGGATAAGGCTGCGTTAGCTAAAAATCTTAAAAAGAAAATAGACACAGCTTTACTGTTTTCTGAGAAGAAAATGAGGAAGATGAAAAAGAGTTTCTTAGAAGAAATGATTAAGAAGAAACCTGAGGCTTTCTTAGATGCTTTCATAAATCCAAAAGGGCCGAGATCATTAAAGAGTGCTATGGATTTACTTCCAAAAAAACTAAAGCATAAAATTCAATCTCACTTTATTGGAAAGCTTGGTGATAGGGGAAGAGGGGGATTGTTGAATAAAGCTACTATTAAGACAGATGCTGGGAGGATATTAGATGGATCTAAATTAGTAGATGAGATAGATAAGTTTGAAAAAGGTTTTGGGCATGCTATGGGGCAGGCGATGTTTCCTGTAACTGGCCTTAAACCTCTAAGGCAATTAGGAAATGAATTAGAAGCTATTGTAAGTAAGGAAGCGGGAGGGCCTGGAAGCACAGCTATTTTCTTAATGACTCCAGGATCTGCTGTTGTATTAGGAGGATTTATTGGCTCGGGATTTAGTGAGCCTTCTGTTGGAGTTGCGACTGCTGCTGGGGTACTATTTCTGCCCAAACTTGCAGCTAGGAAATTAAATGATCCAAAATTTGTTAAGAATTTAATAAGAGGTCTTAAGAAACATTCAGCTGATGATTTAAAAATGCAAAAATTTATGACACTGTTGTCTACTCAATTGACCGCTGAGGGAATTAATTCACAATTTGTTCCAGGAGATCCGGCTACATCTCCTGAAGAGGCTAGAATTGGGGGAAGCACATCAGTAGTATCACCTACTAACGATATTTTTTAATTAGTTAAAATGGAAAAAGTTAATGAGGTACTAATTAGCATTAGTGGGGCATTTATTGCATTTTTTTGGTGGATCGTTCGTCGCCTTTTTAAATCTGTAGATAAAGCTCATGATAGAATTACAACGCTTGAGAAGTCATTGGTTGATAGAGATTACTTAGAAAATCAATTAGCTCCAATTAGGAAAGATCTTAATATCATTACTTCTCATCTTTTAGACTCTCGACAAAATAAGGATTAAATTATTTAGTTGGGAGGATATATGGGAAGTGATTCAATCATTTACCATATAAATTATATGTTATTTTTTATGTGGGAATGACCGCTTCATTTGGCTTTAAATCATTAAAATTTAATGACATATGATTGCATTCACATTAAATAAAATCCCAAATTTTCCTCCATATATCCCCAAAAAAGGGTACATTAAACATACCCAATCATTGGAGAAAAGTTATGGTTAGATTATATCTAGCAATAATATTAACTATAGGATTTTTAGTATTCTTTTTAGTAGTAAAATAATAAATTAGAAAGGAGATTCTAATGGATATGTTAGTTGGTTTATTTGAAGGGAAAGATTGGTTTGCTATAGCAGGGCAAGTAGTTTTAATAGCTACTACTATTACTGGAGCATTGCCTGATAAGGTAGTTGCAGGTATTCCTGTACTTGGGAAACTGTGGCCTATTCTTAACTGGTTGGCAGGGAATGTGTTTAATAATGTTAATCACCCTAAAGGTATGAAAGCGATAGAAGATGTTGAAAAAGAAATTGATGAAGCGAAAGCTAAAGTTATTAAGCGTAATGGTCTTACCGATACTCTTGACGGGGTGTAGTATTCTCACGGAATTAGTGGCTCCTGTAGCTAATTTCGGGTTGGGGCTTTATAACGCTGACACATATGTTACTAAAGATTGTAAATGGTATGAAAAAGTTAATTTTTCTAAATCGACAAAAGATTGGATTCGTGGACAAGCCGAAGTTCCGCAATATGTAATTGATGATTTAAAACAGATCGCTTATAATAATGATTTGTATGATGAACTTTGTAATGAGTAGTTTTGTTATTTATTTTTTTTATTTATTAGTGTGTAATATGCGCCTCTAAGAGTAGGATCTGTAACTAAAGCAACATCTCCTTGCTCCATTAATGTATTCATTACTTCTTTGAATTCTGTAGCATTTAAGTAATGAGAGTTTCTTTTTAATAAAAGAGAATGTTTAATAGGAAGATTTCCTTTATTATCTTCTTTCATCATAAATCCTAATATTCTATCTATATCTTTAGAGCTTTTGGAGAACGCTGTGCCTCGGAAAGCTAAATGCATAAGTTTTTCAGTTTTGTTGAGAAGACGTAACGCAAGTCGGATGTGAGTAGCTTCAATTGCAAGTTTTCCATTGCACATTCCTTCTTCTCCTGCAGCTATACATGTTGCGATTTTAAGAACATGATCCCCTTTCCGTCCATAATAACCTCTTAATCGTAAATCAAGTCCTTCAGTTCTGTGATTATACCATTTTGAAAATTCATTTTTAGCTCCTTCTGTTATTTTGAAAGCTCCCATGAATTGATTCATTTGGATCATTCTTTGTATTAATTCTACTCGGATTTTATTTTCTTCAGGGCTGACTTCAGGCCAGGGATTTGAAAGCCTAGGCTCCTCCGCCACAACAAAAATAACTCGTCCCGTGAAACCACCTTCGACTGTGTCCCCTGGGAGATTCGTAGACATCCAATCAAGGGTTGTGGCTCCCACAAGATTGATACACACGTTGGACATGTGGAACTCTCCAGACGCTTTGGTTTTATAGTCTGCGCTTGATGGGCATTCATAGAATGAAGTAAGCAATGGGATAATTCCTGAGTGGAATGCCGACGCTCCAAGGAATGTAGCCAACTCAGGAACGAAAATGGTAATAGCATTGTCCAGTTTTTTTTCTTTTTCTGCTCTTGATAATTCAACACATAATTTCTCCGCAGTCATTTTATCTTTATTAATTTGAGCGATCTGAGCTGTTTGAAGTAGGTCATTGATTGCTACAGATACCGCAGTTGACTTTCTGCAAAATGCTGATTCAGCCACTAAAACAATAAATTGATTTGGGTATAAAGTATAAAATCCCCGGTTAATCCAAACATTTCTTTGTAATGAACAAGAAATAGCTGCTAGACCTGACCAAATATGAAAAGGAGTTGGAGATTCCATTTGATCAGTATATTTTAAATATTTATATAACCAATTATTTTTATCTAACTGTTCAAGACCCTCAGCTCGGAGGTCAGTATTCATACTAATCCTCCATTTTCCAGTTTTGTCCAATTGATATGTCAATAGGAATTACTACTTCCTTATCATGTATAAAAATAGGATGTTGTAATTCCTCTATTACTGCTTTTTTAACTTCCTCTCTCAAGTGCTTTGGATAATTTAGAACTAATTCATCGTGGCACTGGATAAGAACATCGACGTCTTCTGGTAATCTATTCCATATTCGTACACCAGCAAGGTTGATATGATCACAAGCTGTCCCTTGGGGAACATTAGCGTATGCAGTCTTGAATAGGTCTCCTTTTTTATCTTGCTCATCTTTCCAGGTGGGCCATCTGTCGTAAAAAACACGCCGTCGTCCATGAGGCGTAATAAGAGTTCTGCTCTTTCGTAGTTCATCAATTATTTCACCGTGCCATTTATTGAGGTTAAACATATTATAGTATCGATCTAAAAAGATTTTGGCTTCTTTTTCGGGGATATCCATTGTCTTAGCTAATTGTCGACTTGATATACGGTAATTTGATGAATGACCGCCTTGTTTTCCACGTTTACGCTCAAAAGTTCCTTTACCACACTGTTCATAGGGTCTTCCATATATCATAGCTCCAACCATTGAGTGGATATCTTTGCCTTCTTCAAATGTTTGTATCATTATTGGATCTTGACTTAGATATGCTACAAGCCTTGATTCGACTTGACTGAGATCCACTTTAAGGAGTTCGCATCCTTCATCGGCGATAAAGATATCTCTAATTTTTCCTGGGATATTTTGCAGTTGTAACCCAGTACGTCTGATATTTTCCGTTGATGAAAGTCGTCCTGTTTCGGCTCCTGTAATTCGAAATGAAGCCCTACATCTACCATCATCATCCCAGAATTGTTTGAGATATGTAGAGAGAAGCTTTTTAAGTCTCCTGACTTCGAGTATAAGGGGGAATACTTTGTTAGGGTAGAGTTTATTAAGTTTTGTAAGTGCGTCATCATCGACAGTTCTGGATTGTTTTTTGTTTCCATCTTTATCTTTAGCTCCTAGTTTAAATTGTGGAGGATATCCGCAGTTTTCATAAAGATAATAAGAGATTTGTTTTGGAGAATTTACATTTAAGATTTGGCCTGATTCTTCTTTAAGAGCTTCCTCTGCTTGGCTGAGAAGCTTTTCAGTTTCTTGTTTATATTGGTTAACTTTGTCAATATCAACTCTAACTCCTTTATGAGAAGCTCGCCACAATAACCTACCGAGTGGCATTTGATATCCGTGGAGAAAATTGTGGAGGTTAAGTTCTTTAAGTCGTCGCTCAAGGTATTCATATATTTCAAAAGTGACCGCGCAGTCCTTACAGTTGTAAGTATAGAGGGCTGTTGGTTCATAGTCTAACTCCTTTGCATCATCTTTATAATAAGGCTCATTTGTGTATATAGAGGTTTGGACAGCTAGAGATTTTCGTACTTCTGGTAGATATAAATGAGAAGCTATCATTGTATCCATGTATACTGGGTATATCTCTCCTACAAATGGAAATAAAACTTCCATTTCAAAATCCATATTCTGAATTATTTTTTTGATATTTTTATTTGTGAGGATCTGTCGTATTTGTTTCCATAACTCACACTCTTGTGAGAAAGCCCAGACAGGTGTTCCTTTTTCAACAATGGGAATACAACCAGCAAAATTTGCATTATCTGCAAATCCAATACATTTAATAAAGTTAGCCCCTCTGTCGGTTTCAATGTCGACAGCTACTGCATCTGCTTTAGCAAACCTTTCTAATAATGCAAGTGCTTCATCAAAAGAAGGATGAATTTTATACTCTCGTACAGGGATACTTTTAAAATTGTTATTTTCTGATTCTTTTTTAGCTTTATCTAAATCAAATAAAACTAAAGCTGATGATTTATACATCTTCATCACATGAGATGGATGTAATGTAGGAATTACTTTTACGTTTCCGATTTTTGGGAAGGATCTGAGGATTGACCCTCTGTATTTTGATATTCCCGATAAGCCGGTGACCGTTTCGAGGGCGAGTTCTCCGAGAGGGATGATGACGTTTGGTTGGAGGCAGGAGAGTTCTTCTCTGCACTGTTGCTGAGAGTCAGAGATGGAGATATTATATTCCCCGAGACGACTAAGTTGATTGTTAGGCGGTCGGAATTTGATAACGTAAGTAATGTAACAATCGCTTCTCTCGATTCCGGTTTGTTTAAGGAATTGAGTAAGAAGGTTGCCGCTACTTCCTGTAAAGGGGATGCCTGTTTCATTTTCGTCCTTTCCTGGATACTCCCCCAGTAGCACTATCTTTGAGTTTCTTGGTCCTACTGGATTTACTTTTCTTGGTTTTACTCTTTGTATTGGTTGAATCGGTATTTTCATTTTTATTTTGCTCCTCGTTTTTTGCCTCAGCAGTAATTTTTTCAGATGATTTTAATTGAAGTACAAAGTTATGGAAAACATTTCGAAATATATGAGATAAATCACCATGAGATTGGCAAAGTTTATTTTCAACATATTCGACATCTTCCCAGAGAAGCATCATTGATATGTGTTTTAGACGTTTAGTGCTAGACATTCTTAATTCTCCTTTTTAAAATTCCAGACAGGATAGGTACAAAATAATCGCTCAGCTTGAGCAGAACATGATTGCCATGTATTAGATGATTCACGAGAGCAAACTCTAGTATATTCAAGTACTCTTAATTTATCAGCTGCACAATGTAAGTCCATTGGTGTGTAAGGATTTAACATAGAGCAGCTTGTTGTAAGTAAAGCAATTAAGATTAATTTTTTCATTCTGATCCCCTTTCTTTATCTAAGTCTTTAATTTTATTATCTACTTCACTTAAGGTTGATTCTACATCAATTATTGAACCTCTTATCGAATCTAGGGAAGAATCTATATCTTCTAAGGTAATTTTAAAATCATGAATCTCATCCTTTATGTTATTTGCGTGCTCTGATTCATAAGTACACTTCCATAAATCAGAATCAAATTTAAGAATTTCTAGTATTTTATCTACTTTTTGTTCAAGTCGTTTTGATATTTCTAGGTCACTAGTAAGATCAACCATCAGAATCTCCTTTTTTATAAATATTATGTTTAGCAATAGTATGCCATGATTCTACTTTTTCTATTCCTAGTATTTTTCGTCCCATCCTTTTGGCTGTTGCTAAGGAAACGCCAGAACCAAGGAAAGGATCAAGTACAAGAGCCCCAGTAAGAGATGAAAGATTAATAAGTTTCTCATATAATTCTGCTGGCTTTTCAGCTGGATGAAGTTTGTTAGCCCCTTTATAAGGAAATGAAAAAGTTGAGTTAGAAGGGGAATTAATTTCATTTCCCAATTTTGAATTTTCTTTCGATTTCCAACAGAAAAAGAAAGGTTCGTAATTAACTGTAAATCTTTCATATGGACGAGGGTTTTCATTAGAAGGTTTAACCCAGAAGAGTGGATTTGGCGCAAAGTTGCCTTGTCTGTCATTACCTCCCCATTCTCTGTCAATAGTAGTTTCTATTCTAGTATAATTAGATAATGCAAAAAATAAATACATATGTCCGCCAGGTTTTAAGACTCTATAAAGCATAGGCAACATCTCACTTAATAGATTACAAACATTATTTAAATCATCATAGAAATCTCCATATGTTGTTTCATATCCAGCATTTCTAGAATTTTCAGTAAAGTTTACTCCAAAAGGTGGGTCACATAAAATAAGATCAGCACAAGAGGTAGGAAGAGTAGGAAGAATATCGAGAGAATCCCCGAGGATAACTTCTTCCAACTTAGTCGGCTCAGAAGAAGAGATTTCACTCTGGATTCTTCTAGTCTCTTTTGCTCTTCTAGCTCTTGTTTGAGCTTGACCTTTATTTTTTGCGTTGGCAATTGTAGGGTCATTTTCTATCTCCTTAGCTAAGGCAATGTCTTTTTGTACAGTATTTTTTTCTACTCCTAATGTTTTAGCTGTATCTTCTAAAGTCCAATCTTTTCCTTCTTCTTTAGCTATAGTTCCTTTTACTTCATGAATTTTTTTAACAAGAGCTACTTGTTCAGCGTACTCGAATGATTTACGATGAATATTTTCTTCTAATTCAACCTCAAGTTTTGCAAGAGGAGATAAATCATTTAACATTGTTACTGGGCACTCTTCCCACCCAAGCTGAAGAATAGCAGTTAATCTTCTTCCTCCAGCTCTTAAGGTCATAGTATCATCAATAACAATAGGGTGAAGAAGCCCATTTTTAGAAATAGATTGGGCTAGTCCTAGTAGCTCCTCTGATGAACCATAATCTTTTCTAGCCCGCTCTCCCCATTTAATTTTGCTTATTTCTAAGTTCATATATAATTATCCAATTTTTATTGTCAAGTAATAAATTAAATTATTTTTTTTGAAGTATTTTTTCTATTTCTTCTTGTTCTTCTTCTGTCCAATTTCCTGTAGACGGTTCTTCTAACCAGAACCTAACAAAGCAAACTGTGTTTCCTTGCATAGATGATATTTTGTGATCAAATGGGCAAGTGTCTAACCATTTTAAAAAATCTCTTATTCTATTTGATTGTTTCATTGTGGTTATCCGTGTCATGTTTATCCATGCCTTCTTGTACTCTGGTAATATTATCATTCATAACTGTCTTTCCTTTCTCTTTAGTTTTATTACGCTCTTCAAAATACATAATAAATCCAGCATTTACTCTTACTTTAGCAAGATGATCTTCTGAATGATCTCCACTTTTCCAAAGATTTAAATGTCTTTCTAAATGATTGAGACATACATTGATCGGAACTCCTTTTTTCCAATTATCATCTCCATGCGTAACAGCACCTTCTGCCATAATAATTGCGTCTCGTTTTGCCCACATAGAAGGACATAGATCATATCTTTCAGTATCAGCATCGTTTGACCGTGTTGCTCCAGAAGGAAATAGTCGTAAATTAGGATTGACTAATTCTTTAGGAGTTTTGTCAGTTATTAGTTCAAATACCTTACTACAGGGTTTACAATTGTATGACTTTCTTTCAACTCCATGAACTAAAGAAGCTGAAAGAAATTCATTATTAACAGTATTACAATCTGGGCATCTTATATCA
>VTLG01016382.1_pt1 | contig 33338 bp, 54 predicted proteins | sample 4694571 | NCBI WGS metagenome assembly VTLG01 (sample SAMN12604809, study PRJNA352737) | marine metagenome | biome: ENVO:00000447; feature: ENVO:00000209|ENVO:00000569|ENVO:01000036; material: ENVO:00002151; isolation source: viral sequences binned using virsorter ...
TGCTTCTGGAACAAATAATTTTAATAATATTCAAACTATTAGTGCAAGAAGTTTGAATAGCAAAGTAAATACAACAGTAGTTGTTAAGGTATTTAATTAAGGAGAATTTATGGCTGTAAGTTCGTTTGCATATTGTAGTCAAAGAGATGTAAAAGATGTTTATCCAAATATAGATGAAACGGATAATAAAGTTGTTATTAGAAATTGGGTTGAAACTGGAACAAGTAATTTGTATCTTGCAAGAAATTGTGGATTAGTAACCGTACTATTTGTAGATGGGGAAGATTTAGGAAGCCCTGAAGCAAATAGTGGTGTTGTTAATGTTAATGGAGAATGGTATTATGATTCAAATTTAGATACAGTATATTATTTTAATAGTGCTTCTGACCCAAATGAATTACTTATGGAAGCAGGTGAAGATTGGGCAACTTTAATAGATAGAATGATTGTTAATTGTTCTATGGAGTTATCTGCAATGTTAGATGCTCGTTTTCCAAGACCTATCCCAAAGGCGTTTCAGTACGCAGAAGCTACAGATGGCTCTGACACTCCTGAATATGATTATATTGTCAAAAGAGCTACTGCTTTATTGGTTGCCCACCACCTGCTTATTAGTAAGGATCCGAAATCAGAAGATGCTGAAATATTGATGGCTGAACTAACAAATGTTGATAATAGTGGAATAGTAGATCGTTTAAATGATGGAAGAATGAAATTAGCATTTGAAACTGATAGAAAAGATCAATCTGGAGATGTTGTAGAAGTAACAAGAACTGGATCAATATATTTAGTTGAAACTACTGGATCTTGGAGTGGGGCTAAATTTGATAGATTGAAATTAAAGTGTACTACTGCTGGTGTATATGGAACTTGTGAAATAGAAATACTTGGAATAGGATCTGATAAATTATATGGTGGAACTTATACTACAAGTTTAAAGGTTACTGGTGGTTTGCAAGAAGTGAATGGTATTTATTTCAGATTTGAAGGAAATTCAATGGCTGTAAATGATGAGTGGCATATTATTGTAAGAAATTATCAAGAAAATAGTAGTAATGCTGGAATTAGAACAATCAGGGCAACACACGGAAATAGAGTAAGTAGAAGTAGATTGAGAGATAATTATTAATGGCTGTTACTTATGATAAAATATCATTCCCTAAAATAGAACAAGCGATTAAGTTTATTTTAGATGATAATTTCCCTAATGTTTATATAAGTCCTATTTTTAAAATGATTGGGAATGAATGTATTAGGATCAATTTAGAATCATCTTCAAGTGATGAACTTGCAACAAATTTTGAAGTAAGAGTTTATGAATTAATGATTAGATATTATACTAAAGTGGATATGAGTAAAGAGCAAGATAATGAATTTGTTAAAAATAGAATTGATAAATTGAAAAAAGATTTAATTGATGATCAAATAAAAACAACAAATGATAATTGGGCTAAATTAGAAGTAACAAATATTGAGTATAATGTTGAAGATGAAGATAATGAAGATAGTGATAATCTTTTTATCGCAGAATTAAGCGTAGAAGCAACAAATTACAATCAATTTTAGGGGATTATAGATGGCGAAGTATAAAGCAAAGGATTCATTTAAAGGTGCTAAAAACAAGCATTTTGGGATTCATAAAGTAAATAATTTATTAACTGGAGGATCTATTGAAATAACTGATTTTGATAATTTACCTAAATCAGTACAAGATCATTTAGAACTTTTAGAAACAAAAACAAAACCAAAAACAAAAAAGGTATCAAAAGCTGATACCCAAAAAAAACAGAAGGAGAATAAATAATGGCTCAAGCAACTAATTTTTATCCAAGTCAAAATGTTTCTGTTTGGTATCAGAAAGAAACAGCAGTAGGCGCAGAGCCTGATGATGCAGGATTAAAAAAATTACAAACTACAAGTTTTTCAATACCTGAAGCAAGTGTTCCGGTTGAATACTCTGCTCAAAGAAGTGGACAATTTGTAACAACAGCATCACAAGGACATCACGCTGAAGGACAGAAACTATGGACCTTTGATACTGTATTAAGGGGCACTCCAACTTCAGTATTACTTGCTTGTGAAGCAGTATTTGAAGATGGATCAAGTGAATGTGCATTAAATAATGATTATTCATTTCCACATACAACTTATGTAACTGGAGCAGGATCTGCTGCAACTTTTGATATTCGTTTCGTAAACGCTGGAGCAGATTCAAGTACTGAAACAATAGAATGTGGAGGTTGTGTAGGAACTGGATTTACATTATCAGAAGATATTGGATCAGAAGGTGGAGAACTTGTCTGCACAATTAATTGGGCAACAGGTTTTATGCCTGTTCATTCAGGAACAGATATTTCAAGTGCGGCGTATGATACTGGAACACCAAAAAACATAAGAAGTTTAGCAAGTGGATCTACTGGTATAAATGGTGGCTCTTTAGAAGAACTGGTAATATCTTCTTGGGAATTATCTTGTACGAGAACTATTGAAAGAATACACTATAAAGATAATACAAGTGGAACTTTTGACCCATTTGGATATGCTATGGTAGGTGGATTTGAAGTAACTGGATCAATTACTGCGATAAGAAATGATGATGTTCACGATTTACTTGCAAAATTCTACGATAGCAATACCGTAGATATTAATATTGCAGAATCATCTAATTTTGCGATTGCTCTTGATAAATGTTTACTCAATGAATCAAGTGTAGATAATGGTGGAGCAGTTTTAACACAAGTGATTCCATTTACCGTAGTTGGAGCAGATGATATAAGTTCTACTACAAAAATGTTAGGAATTACAATAGCATAATAGTCATAAATAAAAGGGGATAGGATATGACAAAAGCAGTAATTAAAGTTCCTCCTGTTAAGGTAGGAAAGATTGAATATAAAGTACCAGATATTGATATTAAGAAAAAAAATAAGATTGGTAATTTATTATTCAAATCAGCACAAGATGGAGAATATAGTTATGATTTAATGAATGATATTCTTTTGGTTGTAGGATTTAAAGAAGATGAAGTTTTATTCTTTTCTTTTGAAGAAACTGCAACAATAGGAAATGCTATCATAGAAACAATTAATAAGAAAAAAAAAGGGACGAAATAACCTTACGAATTAATTGTTGGATCAGCTCTAAAGGATTGCAAAAAGGTTACTTTGGAAATTTTCCATATAAAGCAACAATTCCATCTTCACAAGAGGAGAGAGTTTATAAAAATATTGATGATGTTTATGAAGAACTTGAAAAAATCTATGATAGAAATGCAGGAAAAGGAAATGGGTTAGGAGAATCATTATATTTATATTCAAACTTTATTGTTGATAATGCTTATTTAGTAGATAGTTATTATCAAACAATTATAAAAGAATATTATTATTCTAAAGTATCAAAAACCCCTCCCTATCCAAGTGTTAAAGATACACCTAATGATTATATGGATAAATTTATCATAATAGATCAAGAAACAAATGAAATAGCAAAAGAAAGTGAGAAAAAATAAATGGCTGATTTTCCATTAAGATTTAAACCAGTTGGAGTTGGATCTACAAAAAAGGCGATTAAGGGCTTAAATTCTGCTACTAAAGGTTTAACTACTTCCCTTGCAAAAATAGGGGCTACGATAGTAATTGCGAAGAAATTATATGATGGTATTAAAGGATCTATTGAACTTGCTGGAAAAGCACAAGGATTAGGACAAGCCTTTGATAGTTTGGGTAAAGGTATCAATGCTTCAAGCCAATTTTTAGATAAATTAAAAACAGCAACAGATGGTACTGTTAATAGTGTTGAATTAATGACTAAAGCAAATAATGCTATGACACTTGGTATTGTTGAAAATGAAGATCAGATGGCTGAATTATTTGATACGGCTCAAAGATTAGGTAAAGCATTAGGGGTTGATACTACACAGGCTCTTGATTCTATGGTTACTGGTATGGGAAGGCAATCTAAACTGATGCTTGACAATTTGGGTATTATAGTAGATACTAATAAAGCCTATGATGATCACGCAAAGAAATTAGGAATATCAACTTCAGAATTAACAGATGCTCAAAAGAAAACTGCTTTTAATAATGCTGTTCTTGCTGAATCTAAACGATTAGTTGCTGGATTAGGGGAAGAACAAATGACAATGGCTGATAGAATGGCTAAAGCAAAAACACAAGTTCAAGATTTAGGGACAACTTTTGGAACTATGTTAATGCCAGTAGTTAATAAAGTTTTAGATCTATTTAATAAATTTGGAACAATTATAAATAAAGTTATGGATTATGCAAATACAATAGATTGGGGCGGAACTTGGAAGAATTTAGTAGATAAAGCAAATTTAGCGTATGATGCATTAATTAAAATTTCTATTATTGTTTTTGAATATTTAGTTTCAATAGGTAAAAAAATAATACCAAAAATGTTTACTTTTTTAATTGAAAAAGTTTTCCCTGCTCTTATGAAAATATTGGGTAAAATATGGGATCCGTTATTTATAGGACTGCAAATAGCAGGACAATATGTGATGATAGGAATGAAAAAAATGTGGAATGGAATTAGAAATTTATTTATAGAAGGGTTTAATAATCTTAAAGGAATGTATAATGAGTTCGCTGATTTTTTTGGTATGAAGCCTATTGATATGACACCAAGAGTTGATGAAACAAATTTACAAGAAAATAAAGAAAAAATTGAGCAATTAAAAGAAGATATGATTGCTACTGATATTGGGGGGGCTTTATTTGGAACAGGAGAAGATCAGATCGATACTATACAAGAATTATCTGATGCTGTTGGGGAAGTGGTTACTAATTTAGGGGAACAAATAATTGAAACTAAAAAAGCAGTAAATCCTAAAGATCCTGAAGCATCTTTAATAGTAGGAGCAACTGGACCAAGTGAAGAAGAACTTGTTATTCAAGAATCATCTTTTGAAAGACATAAAAAATCTCTAAAAAAGATGACTGAAGGAGAGAAAAAAATATATACTGATGCAAGAAAAGATTGGAGAACAAATTTAGAAATTGCTGGTAAAGAATTTAAAGCCTTTAATGAAGCAAATAGAGCAATTAAAATGACTGAAATTGCTATGAATATACCAACTACTGTTTCAAAGGCTTATGAATCTGGATTAACACCGCCGGGACCATTTGCTATTGCAAGGGCGGCGATTTATGGAGCAACTGCTTTGGCGGCACAATTAGCACAATTAAGACAATTAAAAAAGGCGGCGACTGGATATGAAGGTATGGTATCAAGTCCTACAATGTTTTTAGCAGGGGAAAGAGGGGCTGAAAATGTAAGTGTGACACCTCTCGATGCCCCTAATATACGAGGACCTCAAGGGGGAGAAGGACAAAATATAGTAATTAATTTTGAAGGCAATGTAATGGAAGAAGAATATATTACTGAAACGGCTATTCCAATGATAAGAGATGCGATTCGTAGAGGGGCTGAACTTTGATTAATTTAGATTTATATCCAAGATTTAAAAGTGATATAGATTCTCCTCACATAAATATATATTATATTTTAATCATAGGGTGGGATAAAGAAGATTTTTCTGTAACAGATATAGGCTCTCCAAGTGAAAATGCAATATATGTCTCCCAAAGAAAAGAGAATTTTGATGGTAATTATTATGAAGATTATGATTTAAAAGTTCCTACTATAAATGAAGTACAAGATTTTAAAGATAATAAATATAGAATTAATAATTTAAATTTAAAGTTATCAAATTTTGAAGTTGGGGGAACAAGATTTTCTGATCTATTAGAATCATCAAGTTTTTATAATACCTCTTGTATGCTTTTTTATAAATCTCAAACTTGTGAAACTTTAAATGATTGTTTACCCTCATATTTAGGATTAATTAGAAAAATAAAACATAGCGATAAATCTGTATCTATTAGTATTGAAGATTTTGCTGAACATCATTTTGATCTTTTAGTTCCTAAATCTAAAATGGTTGCTACAAGCAATATTCCTGATAGATATAAAAATAAAGCGATTCCAATGACTTATGGAAGGGTTGATAAAGTTCCTATTCCTTTTTCAGTAGGGCAGGAAAATGATCTAAATTCTAATTTAACTTTATATATAGATTCTCAACCATATAATTTAAATAGTGCTTTTCAATCTACTGGGCAAGCGGTTGGAAGCGATATTGTTGCTCAAGATCCAGTATTTATATATGATGAAAGTTATTTTAATGTCATAAAACAACCCAATCTTGATTTAGATCCACTTGAAAATTATAATTATTTTTATGCAACTGGAGGAAATAATGCCCCGAGGATAGTTTTTGGAACTTATAGTTATGAAGATCCAGAAGTGAATATAAATGATGAATCGGATTCACAATATATAAATGACACATCAGAAGGGTGGTTAAGATTACAAGTATTTAAAAATCCAACTTCTCTTGGTCCAGAAACTTTTTACAGAAATAGTGATGGGCGTTGGGCTGGACACGGGGTTAATTCTTATCCATCAGAAACAGCATATTTAGAAGATACTCCTGATAATGAGGTAAAGTGGGATAGAGGATATGATGATATTGATTCTTTTGTTCAAATAGATCATCATATGGAATCAGTTTCTTGGGCTGGGCAAAATTATCAAAGTACCCAATTTCTTGCACAATTTGAAAATACTTCACTCCCTTTTGGAGATGATGTTATTGGAGATCCTGCAAGAAGTTATGTATTAATTAAAGCAAAATCATCTATGGGTATTGCTTGTTTAACAGAGGCTTGGCATTCTGGAAATATAAGTTATAATATAGAGTATAATTGGAATAGTGGAGACGGATTAGTTGCCCAGAATGGAGGAGGGCATAATTTTAATTGGAATTACTCTAATGCAGATCCTTCTGGTAATGGACATTTAATTATATCCCCCCATCATACAACTACACATCTTTGGGCTGAAAATAATTGGTACACTAATCAATCTTATCAAGGGGGCGAAAATATAAATGGAATATGGATACATAAGCCTCCTGAAAATTCTTCTGTTGATTTAGCAGGACAAGATGAAGCCGGATCAACTGAATTATTAAGAGGGGGAACTTTGGAAGGTAGATGGAGAAATGTTACTTATGATAATATATCTTCTAATGCCCCAGATGGAGCAAGAGATTTTTATGTAGGAGAAAATATAAATTCTTTAAGGATAGGTTATGGAAGTTATTGTTGGACGGATCATCTTTACGGAAGTTGGACTAATCCTACTCATTTTGAGCCATCTGGATATACTTTTTGGTGGCATCATTTAGTTTGGTTAGCAAAAATAAGATTATATGATTTAAAATTAATTCAAAATTTAACTGTTCAAAATATGCATAATAGAGAATATTATGTAAATATTAGTAGTGGTAGAAATACTATGGGAGGAGTAGTTGGTTATACAAAAGATATACTTCAAAAAGAATTAGAGTTTACTAATAATGAGTTTACTATGCCTCAATTTTCTGAATCAAGTGAAGTTCCAGATGAGGTTTTAAAATGGCTTTCTTTTTCTGCTGTTGAGCCTATTCCAGTTAAAACTATAATTAATGAATTATGTAAAATATCACAAGTATCTACTAAATATAAAAATGATGGTAAATTTTCTTGGACTGTTAGAAAGAAAAAATATAATGAAGATGATGTTACTGCTAAAATTTTAGAAAAAGAGATTATAAAATATAGTTTTTCTAAAACCTCTATTGAAGATCTAAAAACAAAAATGAAATTAGAATATAATTATGATTTTGCTCTTGATGAATATAAAGCAAATATAGAACTTGATATTTATAATTTATTATCTTTAGATCCAAATAATGATAATTTTTATGATTTAAATTATTATAATTTATCTTCTTTAGATTATTTAGGACAGGAAACACATTCCAAATCTTATAAATCTTTAGAATCTAAATATATAACCAGCAAAGTTTTATGGGAAACAAAACGCCCTCCTTTAATTACTCAAAATGATGGCTATGCTACATATTTTACAAGATGGAAATTATTGGATCTTTGTCAGCAAAAGTTAATTATAGAAATGGAATTACCTTTATATTATATTTATTTAGAAACTGGAGATGTAGTTTCTATTGATAGTTTAATTAAAAATTTAAAGGCTTATGGTAGAGATTATACTACATTAGAAAGAATTAATGGGGTATGGTTTTATCCAGCCTTTATTATATCAAAAATAACAAAATCTGAAAAAAGTGTTAAAATTAAAATGATCCAATTAACTTGCGTTGATCCAGATGTTTATGATGAAAATTCTACTTTTTACGGAAATCATAATTGGTATAATGATCCTGTTGAACAACCCCTTATTCCTGTTTGCACTACAACTGGGGCTATAAATCAATATACAGGAGATATGACTGGGTATGTTCCAAATGATGCATATTGCTGGTGGGTTGGAGATCCTAATAATGATGGGCAGGTTAATGTTATTGATATAGTTTTAACAGTACAGCAGATTCTTTATGTTCAAAATGTTTTTATTGATAATTTATCTCCTAATTATATGAAAGCAATGGATATTAATCATAATGGAGTTATTAATGTTGTTGATATTATTCTTATGGTAAATATGATAATTCACGCGGGAGATATAGATGAAGAAGTTGAAGCCTTTGGCTGCACTAATCCACAAGCAACAAATTATAATCCAAATGCGGTTACTGATGATGGAAGTTGTATATTGCCCGTAAATATATGTGGTTATCCTGCTTCTATGAATTATGATCCAATTAACGATATAGATTATGTATTACAAGAAGAACAAGTATATGATGAAGGATTAGAATTAAGTGGGGCTGGAGTTTGTATTCCTATTGCTGGAAATCAAATAGTAAGTTCTTTAAATGATATAAGTCCGACAACTCATAATTATACTAATTTCCATTTTAGTTCTTTTGGATTTTATTATGGACAGCCAACAATGACGGAATTTATTACTCCACTTTTAGGGGAAGATGATAATTATATGTTATTCCCTATGAAAGAAGGACACTCTTGGTATAACGAAGAAACTGGATCTACCCACCTTTCTAATGATCATTGTGATTATATGAATAGAATATATGGAGCCGTTGGACCAACCTATCAGGCTATTGGAGTTGGATATGATTGGGTTGAACAGGGTTTAAGTGATTGGAATATAACTATTTGTAATATTTTTTTAGAAGATGATTGGATTGGAATTGAAAACGATACTGTTAATTTAAATAGTGTGGTTAATGGGCAGGGGTATTGGGGATATGGTAATTTAAGTGGCGGTAATTTTGCAAGGACTGAACAATTTAGATCTATGCTATTATTAATGTATTATATGAGAGTACCATTTTTCGGGGGTATTCAGACACAGGAAGGATTTAGAGATCCATTACCACAACGACATTTACAGACAATAGAAGTAGGTGGGGCTGATTCTGGAATAATTGATCAAAACGCTGTTGCTACTGCTGTATTTCCAACTAATTGCTCTATTAATGCTACCCCTGAAGGAGATAAAGTTCGTTGGACTATGAAAGTTCTACCATCTGAATATGTTGATTCTGTTTCTGATGGAGATTTAATAAATGGAACTCCGATACAAGTTGTTTTCAATCTTCCTTTGGAATGGGATCAATATTATAGAATACTTATAGATGGGTTAGATGGATTGGAAGATTTAAATTCACAAGGGGGTACTCTTTATACTTTTACACAACTTGGTTTAACCTATAATGTTGCTAATCATCATAATTATACTGATAATATGCCTACTCATTATATGGGCTGGTATAATAGCGAAGGAGGAGAACAAGATAATCCAGATCCGTCTAATGAAGATTGGTATGATCAAGTCGGACATAATTTTTTGGCTTTTTCTTCTGAATATGCAGATTCAACTGAAGATGATTGGGACGATCACGGAAATACAATGGAATCAACTGGGTGTACTGTACCATTAGAATTTACAACTCCTCCTAAAAGTATAAGTATTGCAGATAGTGATGTTTGTGAGGTGTTTTTTGTGGTAGTGATAAATGGATATGATGGACTAACTGATTTACAAAATATTGAAATATCTTTTAATAGTCCTTTAGTTACTAAAATTAATGAAGAAGATGCTATGTTGGAGTAATGAGATGGCTTATTTAAAAAAAGAAAAAATATTACCTAAATTATATAAAGATAATTCTCAAGTTTTGGGAAATGTATATCTTAATAAATATGAGGATCAAATAGAATTAATTGGATATGAAGATGTAGCAGGATTACAAATGAAAGTTAAAGGAGATGGAAAAATTTTCCCTAACGATATGAATCCAACTTTAAGATATTTTTATAATGCTGGGCAATTCATAGTAATAAATTTAAATGGGGATCCTCTCCCTCAATATTTATTTAGAGTTAGAGGAAATATAATTTTTTATGATATAGTTGTCTGTGATTATAATGGAAATAGTAATAATGTTCAATTTTTTGAAAATTATGTAGAAACAAATATAGCCAGACAAGTAAATATTCAAGCACAAAATGATGAAGATAAAATACGAAAAACAAGAAAGAAAAAACAAAATATCAAAAAAAGAGTTTTCGTTTATAAAAAACAAAATTATTGGAAATGGAAAGCAGATGTTTTAGATGATATTTCTGAATTACTTAATGTGAAAATTAATTTTGATCTTTTAAAAGAAAAAATTAAGCCGAGAAAAGAAATAAGAGCAGAAATTGAATCAATAAAAGAAATAAGGAATAACCTTGAAAAACAAAAAATAACTACTATAATAAAAAATGAATCAATAAAGGATATTGGAAAATTCTTGCCTGATGTGGTTTTTGGGGATTCTGGGATTGATGAAAGAAAAAAAGAAGATAAAGGAGGATATTGATGGCGAGAGATATACCATTTGTACCACGATTCTATATTGATGAGTTTCAATATATGAAAGCATTAGGTTTGTTAAATTTTTCAGAAGATGGAAATATAGAATTATCAGGACAATTTAATGATAATGCAAATTTAACTATGACAGATGTTCAAAAATTATTTAATTATAATCCAACTGATTATTTTTTAAACGATCAAATACAACAAGATTGGACTGATGAAGTAAATATTACTTTACCTTTATATTATAATAGTGAACACGATATGAGAGCATCAGGGAAAAAATATGTTGCTGTATTGGGGCATAATTTTTTATCTGGAAATATAGCCTTTGATGTTTTAGACAATAATACTAATGAAAGCCTTTATAGTGATAGTAGTTCTAATATAGGGGTAAATCATTTAACAAATTTTCCTCCTGCTTATAATGGGTTTTCAATACAAGAATTATTAAATCCATCTTACGATGAAGAAGAAGGAAGTAAAATTAGATTTAATTTAAATTATGCTGTTAGTAATGATTTATATAAATTTATGATTGGGGCAATATCTTTTGGAAATATTTTTGATTTAAGTATTTCTCCAGATTTAAAAATGAAAATGAGTTATGAATATGGAGTTGATGAAAAAGAATCCCGTTCAGGATCTACTTTATCTAACATTAAATGGTTTCAGAAACCAAGTTGGGGAGATATTAGTTGTTGGGAATTAGATAAATACCCATTAGAAGATTATATTGATAAAATAAAAGATGATAAAAATATAATTCATAGAAGATCTGGAAGGCGTGTTTATGATTTACAATTTACATTTATGACAGCAGATGAAATGTTGGCTACAAATCCTCATTTAAATACTTATGGAATGAATGCTTCAGATAATAGTGGAAATGCTTTAACCGATGCTGATGCTGATGGAAATTTAATTACTTTAAATGAAGATGAAAATATAATAAATATACATTCAGATCACTCATTTTATTCGCAAGTTGTTCACAAGACATTAGGATTTTCAATCCCTTTTATTTTTCAACCTAACAAAGATTCAAATAGACCTCAAGATTTTATGTTGGCTAAAATAGATTCTAAAAAAGGTTGGAGTTTAAACCAAATCGCACCCAACCTATTCCGCACAAAATTACGAATAAAAGAAGTATGGTAATCGTAATATCCTCCTCCTCGTTTCGTATAAAGAAGGCTCTTAATTGAGCCTTTTTTATTGCTTGTTTTTTTAAAAACACTATATAAGAGCCAAAAAGACAGGTTTTAGGGCATATAGCAGTTTCAATGTATGTTTTATCCTAAAAATCGTTTTCCTAAATCCCAAGACGAGGGAAAAAAAATTAACAAATTTAAAATTATTTTAAGTTTTAATTATGAATTATGCTTTAAACTATATTAAGTTTAGGGGTAATGGGAAAAACAAAAACAAACAATAAAGGAGTAGTTGTGGGAAAAAAAACGGAAAATAGGTATAGATATGGTTTTTTTGCTATTAATGGTGTTCAACACTATGGAATTGTTGAAGTTATAAAACCATCAAAAGAAAGAGAAATGTTAGATTATTTAGATGATATAACAACAGTAAGAAAAAATAATGGGAAAAACAAAAATAAATAATAAAGGAGTAACAGTGAGAAGAATAATTACAACAACAACATTAAGAGCATATATCAATATCCCTAATGTGAGAATATCACATAACCCTGATACTCAAGTTGCAAGAATAACACACGATGATTATGAAGTTATTTGTGATATAAATCAATGGTTGTTAGATACTTTTCCACATTATGTACACAATATTACTTATGGATTACCAAGTGGAAATGCAACTTGGAGTTGGTTAGATATAGTTTGTATTGAGAGTTAATGATGAAAACTAAAAAACATTGTTTCACTTGTAATAAAAAAACTGATAGAAGAAGTCAAACTATGACAAACTATGAGTGTTTAAAATGTTATGAGGCTAAAAGAATTAAAACAAAACAGAAAATAAAAAAGTTACAAGAGAAAATAAACAAATAATGGGAAAAACAAAAATAAATAAGGAGAATAAAGTGAGTAACATTTCTAATAAAAAAATAAAGAGTTTTGAAGAAAAAACTTTTGACTTGATCAAGGCTTTGGACATAAAAAATAATAGTGATATATGGAATTTGAGAAATCAAGAAATGTCAAAAGATGAATACATAATTAAATTAAATGTTTTAGCAGAAAAAAAGAATCTGATACATTTAATAAAATGCAAATTATATGATTATAAGGAGGCAAAATAATGTTCACATATAACCAAGCAAGTCAATATATAGAAGATAATTATTATACTAAAACTGATAAAGATACAGACAAATATTATTGTCATAAATGTAATAAAATTACTGAACACTATACTACAAGTGGATTCAATAGAGATGCTTGGTCTGAAACTGATTGTGGAAAATGTGGTATAGGGCATCAAGGTTGGGAAAATGAAAAAGAATATAAAGATTATTTAAGTAAGGAGAAAAAATAATGGAACTTAAAATATTAAGAGTTTTAACTTGGATCCAATTTTTTGGATTATTGATGTTGATCACAAATCATTTATTAAGAGGGTTGAATTGGTTGCCTTTGTGTATATTAATTTTACCCTCTTTTGCATTAGTTAATATAATTGAAAAGGAGTTTGAATAATGTTAGAAAAAATAAAAGAACTTTTAATTGAATTGGGGTGGGAAACTGATAGAATGAGTAGTTGTGGTAAAGAATCATTAAATGAATTGTTTAAAATGTTTGAAATTCCAACTGATGAAGATATTGAGTTTATGGAAGATTTTAATATTCAAGGGGAAGAATAATGAGTTTGTGGAACTTACCCATTGATCCTAATTCTGATGAATTTAGATGGTTTTTAGAATGGTTGGTAGATGAAAAAGATGGCTTTGATGATGCTAAATTAATTATAGGTGTATCATTTGAGCCACATAAGTATAAAGAATATATGAACGAATATTTAAAATGGAGGAAATACAATGAATAGTGTTAAAATAGTATATTACCATACAGATAGTAAAAAAGTAACTAAAATGAAGCAGTTTTACTCTGATTTGGTGTGTATGTTGGATCTAAAGATCTCAAAAATGTGGTGGAAAGAAGATGAGGAAAAGTTTAGAAAGAAATATAAACTCAATAGTGATGATAATAAGATTATGAAGGTTTTGAGGAAACTGGAAGATCTATTGGGTTTTGATAGTTACGAAACAATACGAAACATAAAGGAGAAATAAATGGAAATTCACGAATTTGTAAAAAAATACAAACTATCTCAAAAAGAGGGTGTTGATATTTGGAAACATAAACAATCTGGTAAACACATATTAACACACGATGCTTGTACTAAAATAGCAAACATTGAAAATATTTATACAGACAATATTGAGTGTTTGCATAGTTCTGATGGTTCAATAAGATTGTTAATTACTATGATTAAAAAAGAAGATGGAGATTCTTGTAAAAAAGAAGTTACTATTGGAGAAGCAAGTAAAGAAAATGTTAAAATGTCTGGGGGGTATTTAGGCTGTATGGCTGAAAAAAGAGGGAAAGATCGTGCTATTTTAAAATTAATAAATGCTTATGAACACGGAATTGCATCTGAAATTGAAGCAGATGATTATCAATATCAGGGTGTTGAAAAAACTATAATAAAAAACGAAGAATCAGTTAAAGATGATGAATCAAATATAGATGATATTATTGAAGCAAGTAATGGTGTTAAAGTTGTTGATGATATGGAAATTATTTTTGGTAGGAATAAAGGCAAGATGGTAAGTGAATGTGATAAAAAATATCAAAAATGGTTATCAACTTCTGAACTTGACTTTAAAACCTTTAAAAATCCTGATGGTAGTTTAAAGGTTGATGAAATAAAGAAATTAAATGATTGTGCTAAATATTATCTTGAAGTTAATAATTAATTAAACTGGGAGGGTGCATTGATCCCCACACACCGTAAGTTACTCACAGATTGGTGTACCCTTCCTTCCCAAAGGAGAATAAATGGATAAGTTGAAGTTTTGGTTAAAAGGCAATGAAAGAAGTGGATCTTGGTTGGCTCGTAAGTTAGCCGTAAGTCCAGTTGCAGTTAGTTATTGGTTAAAAGGAACACACACTCCTTCTGCTAAACATAGAAAAAAAATTCAAAAGATAACTGGGGTAAAATTATGAAAATAGGTAGAAATACAAAGTGTCCTTGTAAATCAGGTAAGAAGTTTAAAAGATGTTGTGTTCATACTGAAAAGGGTAAGATCATACAACAAAACTTTGGACAGCCTTTTATAGATTTTGTAATAAACACAATGAAGGAGGATAGAAAAAATAATGAATAAGGGTTTTATTAGTTTACATAGAAAAATACTTGAATCGCCTTTAGTTAAAATGAGTGTTACTAAATCCTATTTTGAAGCATTTGTGTTGTTATTAATGAAATGTAATTATAAAGATAAAAAAGTATTAATAGGAGCAAAGGCTTTTAAAGTTAAAAGAGGATCCTTTATTACCTCCCAAAAGAAAATGATGTTAGAGTTTAATTGGGGAATTTCAAAGTTGAGAAACTTTTTAGAATTATATGAAAATGAGGGAATGATTAAAGTTGAATCTTTTTCTACCCATACATACCTAACGATAATAAAATATGATAGTTATCAGAATTTTGAATCGGAAACAAATCACAAACAAATCACAAATGAATCGGAAGTAAAAACAACTAATAATAGTAATAATATAAATAAAGATAATAAAAAAGAAAGAGTGCAAAAGTTTTTTAAAAAGGTTGAAGATATTTTTGATGAAAAATTTACCAAATATCCTAAAACTATTCTTGCAGAGTTTTGTGATTATTGGACAGAATCAAATCCTAATGGTAGGCAATTAAGATATGAAAAACAGAATGTGTTTGATATTAATAGAAGATTGAGAACTTGGATCAACAGAAGTAATTATAATGATTCAGATGAGGGATTGTTAAAAAAGAAAGAAGAAATAGTAGAACAAAGATATTTAGAACAGCAAGAAAGATTTAAAAAAGCAGAAGAAAATGTTGCTTCTGATGATGAAAGAAAAAGGGCATTAGGGTTAAAGTGATTAAGTTTAAATATTTAAATATTTTGGTTTGGGGATTTATATTTACAATAACTTACTATTTGTGGTATTGGATAATTCAATTAATATTATTTTTAATTAAATAAAGGAGAAAAATGATAAACGAAAAAATAATAGTATCTGAAATAATAAGCCATTTTATAGAGTGGTGTGAATTTAATGAAAAAACAAAAAATGATATAGATGAAGGATTCCAATTATATATAAATCAAGAACAATATGATGGTTTGTTTGAAATAAAAATAAACAAAGATCTTAATATGAGTGATGAAACATTAGAGTTTAGGGGTAGATATAAAATTTTTATAAATGATTTCAACACAAAACTTATCAACACAAAAATTCCTAAAAATTTGGGGTGTAGGGCTTTGAATTGTTTAAGGTGGGGGGGGTTATGGTTTTTTAAAAAAGATTTTGATAATGTTATGTTAAATGAGTTAGTTAATATTTTTGATCCAAATGCTTTTGTTTCTTATGGTAGAATGAAAGTACCACTAACACGAGAAATTTTAAAAATGAAAAATATGGGGAAAAAAACAGTAAAAGAAATTAAAGATGTTATTGAAATAACATATCAAGTAAAGTTAGATGATTTCTTTGAAAACAAAAGACGAAGTGAGAAGGGATTGAAATAATAAATATTAATTGAAAAAGGAGAATGAGCAATGAGTATCAAAAAATGTAAAAACTTGGTAACTGATATATTAACTGAACAACCTAAAACAAGGGATAATGATCTTTTGTTGATCCAAGAGGTGTGGAAATTTCAATCTGGAGTAATAGATTTGTTAAGCCACCCAGTTGGATTTCTATTTGAGTTGATGTTGGAGAAAAAGGTTTCACACCCATCATCAATAAAAAGAGCAAGGGCAAAGTTACAAGAATTATGTCCTAATTTAAGGGGAGAAGTTTATAATAAAAGACATCAATTACAAAAAGAAGTTTATGGAGATCTTGAAACAATTAGTGCTGAAGCAACTGATCCAAGTTATTGGAGGGTTAAATAATGATAGATAATGAAAAATATGGAATCAACCAAGAGTTAGATTATGTATATATAACTTCAGATGGTAAAAAGTTTCTGAATTACAAAAAAGCAAAAAAACATCAAATTAAGATAAAGGTAAAATAATGAAGAATGAATTTTTGAAAGGTTTGTTAATTGGTTTTATATTAGGAGTTGTGTATTTTGGAAATTCCAATAATAATCTTAATGCCTACAAAGGATCTATGAGTACAGATAGGGGGGCAGTGGAATGGAATCCAATTTATGTAAAAGTAGTAAAATAAAATGTAATAAATGTAAGGATATATTAAATGAAGAAAACACCATTATCGTTCAAGGATATAAAAGAAAATCTTGTAGAAAATGCTGTAATAAGGAAACAAAAGAGTGGAATAGAAAGAGATCAGAAGCAAAAAAACTTTGGAGATCATACTACAGATAAACCTTGTGAAATGTGTGTTGGATATAATGGAATAAAAAGATCCGACAATATTTATGTGTGTGATTTTTGTGATGATATATATCCTATAAAGGAATAAATGGAAGCAGATGTATTAGAAGTATATAAAAAAATACCAAGTGGTAATCAGATCATAAGAAACCATTGGGCTGTAAACCATAGAAACAAACAAGAGTGGTGTTTATTAGTACGGAATCAAATGAGTTTGCGTAAAATTAAAAAAGCAAGAAAAAAAGATTTTTATACTTTGATGATTATCTCTTATAGAAAAAGAAAATTAGATAAAGACAATTTATATACTGGTTGCAAATCTCTTATCGATGCTTGTGTAGAAGAAGGATTAATATTTGATGATTCTCCTGATTATATAGATTTAAAAGTTGAACAATATACTGCAAGAGAAGAACATACAATGGTAATTAGAAAATCTAAATCTTTTGAAATAGAATAAAAGCACTTATATTACGATTATCTAAATTAGGTAAATTTACTATGAATCATAAGATAATCTCCAAAAAAATAGATCAATTAATAGAAGCAGAATATAACCCACGACAACTAACCAAAGATCAGTATCAAAACATAAAAGATTCAATCCAAAGATTTGGAATTGTAGATCCAATTATTATTAATAAAAACAAAGATAGAAAGAATATTATTATTGGTGGACACCAAAGAGTTAAGATTGCTAAAAGATTAAATATGAAAGAAGTTCCGTGTTTAGAAATTGATCTACCTTATGAAAAAGAAAGAGAATTGAATGTAAGGTTAAATAAAAATAATGGAGAGTTTGATTTTGATTTGTTATCAAATCATTTTGAATTAGATGAACTGATAGAGTGGGGTTTTGATGCAAAAGAATTTAATATGATATTGGATTTGCCCAAAGATGATTCTCCTCCAGAATTAGAGATTTGTGAAGAACTATTAGAAGAACACGATTACATAGTATTTTATTTTGATAATACTTTAGATTGGAATGTAGCAAAAGAAATATTTAATATAAAAAAAGAAATGAAACACGACACAACTGCTACTTATAAAAACATAGGTTTAGGTAGGGTTAAAAGTGGTAAAGAATTATTAAAAATAGTTAATAAATGAACTATACTGTTTATATTCCAAGTATGGGTAGAGCAGGAAAAGTTACTACTCATAAATTATTTTTAGATAGTGTTATAGTATGCCCAGAAAGTGAAGTAAAACTTTATAAAAAACATCACAAAAGAGTGTTGGGAGTTCCTAACGAAATAAAAGGAATTACGGCTACAAGAAATTGGATATTAGATAACTGTGATGATGAATGGAGTATTCAGGTTGATGATGATGCAAGATATTTCTATAGACACCAACAAGGCGGAACATTTAAATTTGTAGATCCTGATAGAATAAATGTTATAATGGAAAATATGTTTATAATTACAGATGATATAGGATATAAAATCTGGGGATTACAATTAGCAGAAGATTATAAATTTTATAGACCTTACCACCCTTTTAAAACTCAATCAGTAATTGGGGCTAACATTCTTGGTATTATTAAAAATCCATTAAGATTTGATGAAAGATTAAGAGTAAAAGAAGATTATGATTATTCTATGCAACATATTTATAAATACGGTGGGGTTTTGAAAAGACAACAATACGGTATTGGTGTTGCTCACTTATTCAATGAAGGTGGTTGTGCATCATATAGAACTAAAGATGTTGAACTTGATGCCTATAAGATATTGTTAAAAAAATGGGGAAAGAAAGTTGTTAGGTATCAAAACAATAAAAACTTCCTAACTATGAAAAGCCCAAGAAAAGGAATTTAATGGCTCGACCAAAGAAATATAATATAGATCCAAGTAAGGTAGAACAACTATCTTCTTTTGGTTGTACCAACATAGAAATAGCATCTTTTTTTGGGTGTTCCTCTGATCTTCTTGAGAAAAGTTATTCGGAATTTCTTACAAAAGGGAGAGAAAAAGGAAAAATAAGATTAAGACAATTACAATGGAAGGTAGCAGAACAAGGTAATGTTAGTATGTTAATATGGTTAGGAAAACAGATATTACATCAATCAGAAAACCCATCATTAGCAGATGATGAATTGGTAGAAGGTTTTGATCTTGAAGAAATTTAATGTATTTAAACATCAACACACTTTTATAAGAACAAAGGATAAATTTCCAGCATTAGTTGCGGGATATGGATCAGGGAAAACCGTTGCTATGTGCTTAAAAGCAATATTAGAATGTGGTAGGAATCCAAATAAAGTTATATTATTAGCAGAGCCAGTATATCCTATGATTAAAGATGTATTACAACCAACACTTGAAAGTACATTAGAAGATCTTGGTTTTAGTTATGATTATAAAGCAAGTGATATGAGATATACCATTAAGTGGAAAGGTGGACAATCATATATAATATTAAGATCAGCAGAGAATTGGAGAAGATGGGCTGGGTTGAATTTAGCGTGTTTTGGTATAGATGAAGGGGCATTATTGAAAGATGATAGTGCTTGGAAGATGGGGATCTCCAGATTGAGAGATGGGCATCACTTAACTGGTTTCACGACAACAACACCAGAAGGATTTAATTGGGTTTACGAAAAGTGGTGTGAAAATATAAAAGATGGCTATATATTATACAATGGTAAAACCACTGATAATAAGTATTTACCGCAAGAATTTGTAGAAACTTTATATGATAATTATGATAGTAAATTAGTAGAAGCGTATATTAATGGTAAGTTTGTAAACCTAACAAATCAACAGGCGTATTATAATTTTGACAGACAACGAAACACACAAAGAGTACACTACGATAGAAGTAAGCCAATCATATTGGCACTCGACTTCAATGTGTCGCCAATGTGTGGAATATTGCTTCAACGATTCCAACAAGACCCAAAAATCAGAATTATAGATGAAATAAAAATAACACATTCAGGAAGTGATGCAGGGGAATTAATGACAGATAGAATGGCTAAAATAGTTAAAGAGAAATACCCATCAAGTAGATATAGTGATACTGATTTATGGAAAAAGAAGCCATTAGATAATTTTATTTGTTATCCAGATCCTGCTGGAAGCCAACGAAGAACATCAGCAATTCATACAGATCATTCTATATTAAGACAAAATGGGTTTGTGGTTAAGGTTAAGAAACAAGCACCAAGAGTTGTTGATAGGATCAATTCAGTAAACAATGCTTTTAAAACAATGATAATAGATCCAAGATGTAAAGAGTTGGTTAAAGATTTAGAACAGGTAGTAGTAAAGGGAAACACAAGAGAGTTGGATAAAAGCAATCCTAATTTAACCCATCTCTCCGATGCTTTGGGATATTTCTGTGATTACGAATTTCCGTGTAGAAAGCCGGAAACAAAGACATTTATGGCGTAATGGGAAACAGAAAAAAAACATCATTTAGCAACCTATCTTCTAATAGTGAAAGAAAAAGAAGATCTCTGGAGGCTACAAGAAATAGTAAGAACAAAATGTCGGAGAAGGAAAAAAAAAGAAGGCAAGAACGCCTAAATGAATGGCGTAAATGGTGGGGTTAATACAATAGGAGATAAAGAATGATATTTAGTAACACGGATCAAGTAATACAAGATTCAATCCAAAAATTAAAATCAATAAATTCAGATGAATTAGAAAAGCAAAAGAATATGTGTATTGATTACTATCAATATGCTAATACTGGTAAATATATAGCAGATTATTTTAGTGGATCTCTACAACAAGAGATTCCTTTATATACTACGAATATGACAAGAAGATTAATTGATAGAATAAGCCTTGTATATAAAGATGCCCCAGTAAGAGATATAGAAGATGAGAGATATAATAATCTTACTATTGATAAGAATTATACAATGAAGAAAGTTGAGAGAGTTCATAATTTATTAGGAACAGTAGCCTTACAAGTGGTATGGAAAGAAGATAAGTTTGGTTATATTCCAAGATTTGTATTTGAGCCTATATTTAATGCTGATGATCCAATGAATCCAGTTGCTATTATATATCCAGCAAGTAAAACTCCAGATTCCATATATCAATCAGATCAAGATGAATTTATCTATTGGGATAACGAACAACATTTTAGATTTAATTCTGATGGAAAAATATTACATATAAACGAAGAAGATTTAAACCCTTATGGAGTAATGCCTTTTGTTTTTTTACAACCTAATCATCAAATAGATGAGTTTCAGAATGAAGGTAGGGGGAAAGACATTTGTACTGGAAATAGACAAGTAGATGTTGCTATGACAATGCTACAACACCATATTAGAAAAGCAGGAGGACAATATGTTATTGAAGGGCAAGTAGATACTAATAATATTGAATTAGGGTTAAATAAGGTAGTTGTAATAGATAATGGAAATATGACTAATCTTAATCCTAATGTAAATATAGGATCTATTATTGAAGGTGTTAAATTTCAATTACAACAGATTGCTATTAATCATCATTTATCTTTTGATTTTGGTATTAATGGATCTAAATCTGGAGTGGCTTTAAAGATTGAGAATGTTGAGTTATTAGAGCAACGAGAAGATGATGTAGAAAAGTTTAATAGATTTGAAAAAGAATTATATGAAATAGAAAAAGTTATTGCTGAAGTGGAAGCCAATATATCATTTACTGAAGATATAAGTATTAATTATACAGAGGTTAAATTCCCAGATCCAGAAAGAGATAGAGAAGAATGGGAGTGGAAGTTTAAACACGGATTGGCTGATAAAATTGATTGGCTAATGGAGTATGATCAAGATGGATTTCCAACAAGAGAAGATGCAGAAGTATATCTTGCTGAAAGAAGAAAATCAGTTACTGTTGTTAAAGAACAAAGCACTAATGAGAATAATATTTTTAAATTAGGGAATAAGAAGAACAATAAACCTAATAATGATAAACCAAAAAAAGATAATGGCTCAAGACAAACATATTAAAAAACATCAGGATAAACTTGAAAAGATGAGAGAAGAAATAAGAGAACAAAAGATGAAGATACTTTCTAAAGTAGATATTGATGAAATATTATCTGCCCCACACGAACATTTAAGAAGTATTGCTACAGATTTTTATAATAGTAATGAAGATAAATTAAAGAAATCTTTTGATAGTGGTAAGAGTTTAGGTAAAACTATTTTAAAAGGATTAAAGAATGATTAAAGCATTTATTAAACATAGAAAAAAAATTAAATTAAGAAATAATAAGATAGCACAATTATTAAATGATCTGGCTGATATAACAGTTGGAACAATTAAATCAGATACTAAAAAAGGTAAAGATATTGAAGGAAATCCTTTTAAAAGATTAAAACAATCTACTATAAATGCTAAAAGGAAAAAAGGATCTAAAACACCTACAAAACCTTTAATGGATACTGGATTAATGAGAAAAGTTTTCAGGAGTAAAACTGCATCTGCTTCAGATTTAGAATCAAGAGTTGATGTAGCTAAAAAGCGTAGTGAAATTGCCGTTTTCCACAATGACGGGGGAAGTCGGATTCCCCAGAGAGAGTGGTTTGGGATAGGCGATAAATCTAAAAAAAGAATGAATAAGATGATCAAAGCTAAAATCAAACAGATTGTAAGGCTTGTCAAATGACTAATTATGAAGATGCTTCTGCATTAGTGTTTAATTATGTTGAATACACAACATTAACAACCATAGCAGAAATTGAATTATTAATTAATAATATGACATTAGCAGGTGCTACTCCTGATGCTATTAGGGAAGTATTATTAAATGATCTAAATGAAAGAGGAAGAATATTTGGAGCATACACAAATGGTTTAACTGGAGCAACTAATCTTGGGATTACAAGTTCAGGACAAATTGCTGAAATGTTAGAATATATCAATGCTGGATTTACTGAATATAAATGGGTAACTGTATCTAAAAACCCTTGTCCTCAATGTGCTGAAAGAGCAGGAAGAATAGAATTGAAAGAGTTTTGGGAAGCCGTTGGTTATCCAAGATCAGGATTTTCTGTTTGTGGATCTGCTTGTAAGTGTCATCTTGTTCCTTTTAGTTATAAAGGTAAAGATACTATAATAATGGAATGAAATGGCTAAAGAAAATTACAGGGATTTTGTTACTCTTAATTTAACAAGGATTACTGGCGATATAGCACATATCAAAGAAAGCCAAGTTAAAACTGAAAGACATTTAGAGAAGTTAAATAATAGAGTAAGAAAGAATGAAAATAGTTTATCTTGGATTAAAGGGATAGGAGCTACAATAACTTTTGTAGTTTCTTCTTTAATAGCCTTTTTATTCAAGGAGTAAAATGGATTTAGTTTGCCCTAATTGTTTTCATAGTAATATGACAAAAGAGGGTTGGGAGAGGGAAAGACAGAGATATGGTTGCAAGAAATGTAAACATAAAACTATATATCCTTTATCCCCAGATGATGCTGTTATTCTCAAACAAAATGTCAAACTGCAAAAACAGAAGCAGTCATACCAAGACCTTAACCGTATAGAACGAAAGACATTTAGGGAATACGCAAGAATAGAAAATGCTTGTTCTGAATATAATAAAGAACTTGTAAAGATTTTTGAAAACAATAATTTATCTAAACTAACTGAAACACATAAAGAGAATAATAAAGCAGTTGGAGTGATCCAGTTTAGTGATGTTCATTTTAACGAATTGGTTAATTTAGAACATAATAAATATGATTTTAATGTTGCTTCAGCAAGATGTAGATCTTTTGTTAGTAAGGCTATTAAATATTTTAAATCGTTTGATATTACTAATGTTTTATTAGTTCAATCAGGGGATCTATTAAATTCTGATAGAAGGTTAGATGAGTTATTGCAGATGGCTACTAATAGAGCAAAGGCTACATTTTTAGCAGTTGATATATTTCAACAAGTTATTTTACATTTAAATAAACATTTTAATATATCGGTTTGTAGTGTTAGTGGTAATGAATCAAGAGTAAAGAAAGATTATGGTTGGGTTGATTTAATTGCAACAGATAATTATGATTATACCATATTTCAAACTCTTAAATATTTATTCAAGGATTCTTCAGTAAGTTTTATTGATGGAGATCCAATGGAAATAGTTGTAGATGTAGCAGGACAAAATCTATTAGTTATACACGGACACGGAGGGATTAAAACAGGAATTGAAAGATCTATTACTCAAATGGTTGGAAGATATAAAGCAAGAGGGATCAATGTGGATTATGTAATTTTTGGACATATACATTCTGCTCGTATTGGAGATAATTATTCAAGAAGTAGTAGTATGGTTGGGGCTAATGATTATTCAGAAAAAGCCCTTAATCTTTCAGGAAGAGCATCGCAGAATTGTTATATCTTTTATGATGATGGAAATAGAGATGGTATAAAGATAGATCTTCAGAATTATGGTAAGGGTTATGATATAGATAGTAGTTTAGCATCATATAATCCTAAAAGCCACGATAAGTTAAATCAAGGAACAACGATATTTAAGGTTGTGGTGTAGTGGATTGGCTACAGATTTTAGAAAAATATGGAATTGCGGTTGCGGTAGCGATTGCTTTTGCTTTTTATATATGGAGACAAACAAAGTTTATTCAAGATGAATTGCAAAAAGAATTGAGAGAATCTTTTGGTAGGGTTGAAGGAATTATTATAAAACTTATTGATCAACAAAAGAAAATGCAATTAGAACAAAAAGGGATCCAAACATCATATAGAGTTTTAGCTGAAACTATTGCTCGATTATCAGGGAATGGCTTAAGAGAGAAGATGTTAAGAAAGTTAGAAAGAGATAATGACAACTAAAGCGTTGATAATAACATTATGGATCATTGATAAAATATTAATGTTTGTTCTATTTAAATTGGGGAGTATATAATGTTTAACTTTATTAAAATCTATATGGAATATAAAAAGATTCAAAAGCAAGTTAAATCTATTTATAAGAATGTTACTAAAATGGGTAAATATGTAGAAGAATTAAATAAAGATGTTGCGACTTTAAAAAAACATTCCCATAAGCCAGTATTTACGAAAGATCAATATAAAAGTTTAGATGAACGGATTGCAGTTATAGAAGGATTTATAGATAATGTGGAAAAAATTTCTACTGAATATATGAAAGATATTGCAAATTAAAATCTAATCGCTTATATTAACCAATGTGGAGAATAGTAAAATGACAGATAACACTGAAAATCCAGCCGTTGAAAAGAACAACGACACCAAACCTGCCGACAATGAGAATGTCGTAAATCAAACTGCCGACACAGGAAACGATACTCCTGATAGTGTTCCGTATGCTCGTTTCAATAACATAACTAAACAAAATAAAAAACTTCAAACTCAAATAGATGAAATGAAATCTATGATGGAAGAAAAGAAGATCAAAGAATCAACAGATCTTGCTGAATTAAAAGATCTATCAATAGAACAATCATCAAGATTGAAAGAGTATGAAGCCAAGTTTAAGGTTATTGAGGAAAAAGAAGCACAGGAACATAGTTTGCTATTAGAACAGATCCCAGAAGATGAAAGAGAAATATATGGTAAGTTAAATGTTAATGATTTAAGGAAATTGGTTGCTAAAGCAAATAAGCAATCTGTTTCTACTGATAAATCTGCCCCTATAAGGAGTGGATTAAAAGTTAATGATACTGAAGATATATGGAGTATGTCATCTGAAAATAAAAGAAAAAACTGGGGTGATATAGTGAACTTCTATAAGAAAAAATAACTTTTAAAATAAATTATGAGGTAATAAAATGGCATTAAGTGGACTGTTAGGTGCTGCTCATACTACATCTTCTGCGGACGATTTTGTTCCAGAATTGTGGAGTGATGGTATCTATAGATATTTTAATAGGAAAACAATCTTTAAAGGATTAATTGAAGATTATTCCGCATTAGTAACGGGTGGTGGGGATACCGTAAATATCCCTCAAATTGATCTAAAAGCATCAAGTGATAAGGCTATTGATACATTAGTAACTTATGATGCTACTGCAACAACAGTAACTCAATTATCAATAAATAAACATAAGTATAATGCTATGTTATTTGAAGATTTATTGAAAATTCAATCAAGTTCTGATTTAGTTTCTAAATATACTCAAATGTTTGGTGAAGCACTTGCTCGTGCTTTAGATGCTGATATTTGGACAGAGTTACAAAGTATGTCTAATAATATGGCTTTGGGTGCTGATGATGCTTTAACAGATGCAAAGTTTCAATCAATATTAGCAAGTTTAGGTGCTAACGATGTTCCTTATATGGACGGAGATTGTTCTATGGTAGTTAATCCTACATTAATGGCTGATATTTTAGATCCTGCTGCAGGTGTTTCAAGAAATTTCTGGAGAGCAGATGCAGGTGGAAATACAACACCTTTAAATGAAGGCGAAAGTCCTAATGGATTTATGGGCAAATTGTTTGGTATAAGTGTTTATATGTCAAATGCTATATCTTCAAGTGGTGGATTAAGCACAAAGCCGGGGGCGATTTTTCATAAATCTGCTGCTGTTTGTGCAGTTCAACAAGGTGTAAGAGTTCAGGCTGAATATTCAGTTGATGCTCTTGGTACTAAAGTTGTTGCTGATACAGTATATGGAGTCAAATGTGTTGATTCTGCAAGTAATGTTAAAGGTATATTCTTCCAGAACGCAGACTAATCTTAACTTTACAGTAACTGGTAATACTATATGGGGGTGGTTAATTCTGCCCCTATATATAAACAGGAGAATTGAATGGCTCAATATTGGTATAAAAAAGATAAAAGAATTAAAAGAACTTCAGATATACTTTCTAATCAAGAAGTGAAATCATTAAAAGATAATGGATATGTAAGAATAAAAAGTAGATCCAATGTTAATGATTTATATGATGCCCCAAAACCAAAGCCTAAAAAGGTAAATAAAAAAGTTAAAAAATCTAAAAAATCTAAAAAGAAGTGAAAGATTTAGGTGAAAAATTAAAATCTGGTGGAGTGTTACCAATAAATTCACTTGAACAATTAGGTGGAAGTAGTAATGGTAAGGGTAGCAATCCAAGAATCAATACCAATGATCCAAATTATAAAAAAAATTTTAATAAGATTTTTAGAAAAAATAAGAAATAAACCAACTATGACTTTATTAGAGGAAATTAAAAAAGAAGAAGGGTTTGAAAGTGAGCCTTATATTTGCTCTAATGGGTATTTAACAGTAGGTTATGGTAAGAGAGTAGATTACCTAAAGGTTGATGAAAAAACGGCTGAAAAATGGCTGATAATAGATTTAGAAGAATTAGATGGAAAGTTAGATAGATCATTTACTTGGTACATAGATAGCCCACGAGATGTAAAAGATGTAGTTAAATCTATGTGTTACCAAATGGGAATTTCTGGATTTAGGAAATTCAAGAAAACAATATATTATTTAGAAACTGAACAATATCTTGAGGCTTCAGAGGAAATGCTTGATTCAAAATGGGCGAGGAAAGATAGTCCTGCAAGAGCATTAAGATTGAGTGAAAAAATTAAAATACAAGGAGAACATAATGTTTGAATTTTTAACAGGTAATTGGGAATGGTTTTTATTAGGTTTATATGTAGTAGAAAAAGCGATTTTATTATCACCAACTAAAAAAGATGATTTAGTTTGGGATACAATTTTAAAGCCTATATTTGATAAGATCAAAGGCAGATAGTGGTAGCAAAGTTAATTATAGGCAAGATAATTAAATTAGCAATGAAGGGATTAGTTCCTGAAAAGTTATTGATTAATTTAGTTGTAAAGTTGGGAGAATTATTAGTTAAGAGTACGGATAATAAATTAGATGATAAGGTTTTAGCACAAGTTAAAAAAATGTTAGGGAGATAATGAAATAAAGAATGGCTTATATATCAGATATTACTACCCCCAAAGAGCAAGAAGATAAATATGAATTAAAGAAAAAAAATATATTCAGTTTATTAGATGATTCTAATTTAGATAGCCATTTAAAGACATTAAAAATAGGGGATAAATTAACTCCAATTCAATTATCTGATAGTGAAATAAGATTTAATGCAGATTTTTCTTTAGATGGAAAATTCAAATTACATACATTAGAAACCGATAATCAATATATGTCTGTAGTGGTAAGTGGTGGAGGTGGTACAGATGTAACTTACTTTGAAGTTAATGCTGATTATATTGTGCATAGAACTAAAACCGGACAGTTTGCAAGAGAAACTTATAATGTAACAGGTGATAATTATCAATTTACAAGAGGTGGGCTATATGATTATGTTCATTTAGGAAATTATAATTTTCATTATTGGAATTATATACTTGGCACTTCAAGACCATTTGTAAAATTTAATGCAGGGCAAAATGCCATTCAGATTATGGATGATGCTGATGATGGCGATATGTTAAAACTTGCTGTTGATACTGCTGGAGCAAGTACAATTTCAACTATTGATGATGATGGTACTGCTGGTCACTTAACATTAGATGCTGATGGAGCAATTAATATAGATTCTGTAAATACTGCAAATTCTGGAACAGATGGAACTTTATTTAAAACAAATGGAACTACTTTTGGTAGTATAACTTCACACCATTCTTTATCAACATTATATTTATTTGAAGCAGGTGGCTCAAGTACAGATGATTATTTTGCAATAGAGGTTGATGCGGCAGGATCTACTAAAATTTCAACTACTGATGCAGGGGGATCAGGGGGGAATATAGAGTTAGAGCCTGATGGCAATTTAATATTTGATCCATCAGGTGGATCTACTTCTGTTTCAGGATCACATCTGTTGTTAGATTATCAAACTAAACTTGTTTTTGATCAAGATACAGGGGCGCATACCTATATAGCCGAATCAGCAGATGATCAATTATTATTTACTGTGGGAGCAAGAGAATTATTAGTCTTGGTAGAAGATGCAACAACAAGTTATACATTATCAAGTGGTGTATTTACTTTAGTTCCCATAAAACTAAAAGATTTAGGTGGAGTAGCAGATACTCCAGCAAGTGGTTATGGATCTCTATATGTTAATAGTGATGTTTTATATTTTAAAAATGATAGTGGAACTGTAACTAATTTATTATCAGGTGGTGGTGGAACTGCGAGATGGCATCAGACAACAGGAGGATATACATTAAACAGAACAAGCACAAGTTTTTATTATTTTCAATATAGACCAAATAGTGACCTCTGGAGCAATTCAGATTCATCTCCTACTACTGTTAACCAATATGATGCAAGTAGTTGTTGTTATATCGCCCCTGCTGATGGAACATTAACCAACATAACTTCTTATGGTTATGTTAATGATACAGGAGCAACAGATCCTTTTAAATTTTATGTATATAAAGGTGTTCCAGCAAATGATGGTACAAGTTCTAGTTTAACTTTAATAGGCACATCAGATGCACCAGCAACAATTTCATCGGCAGCAAAGCAATTTTCTATAAACACAGATATTAGTTCAAGTAACACATTTTCTGCTGGAGATGGCTTATGGGTTATGATAAAAAAAGATTCCAATACAGGAAGTCAGGACATATATTTTAATGTAACAATTAGTGGAGAATATTCTTAATGGATTTAATAGACAAAACATCGGAAGAATATTTAAATGTTGCTAAAGATACTAATGAATCTTCAGATGCAGTTTTATTAAGAATTGTTATAGATAAGATTAATGAAATAGTTAAATGGATTAATACAAGGGGATAGGAATGTCAAATAAAAAAGATGAAATTGATGAATTAAAGAAATATGAAGATGAGGCGGAAAGATTAAAAACAGCGTATCATCAATGTATAGGTATTATTTCATATTTAAAAAATAAAAAACCTAAAAAAGAGGATAAATAATGGCTGGAGTAGGAGATAAAAGTTTATCACAATTCTATGGAGATCTATTTCAAATTGATAATAGTAATAGTGGAGTAGATGGATCTGTAAGGCAAGTTAAAGATGGAACTGGGGATACTTTTTCCATATATTGTTCTAATGATAAATTTAAAGTACAGCCATCTGCTGATTCTACCACAAATACTGTTATTTATGATAAAGATGGTAACGCTTTAGTTACTATAGATTCTACTAATGATTTAGTAAAAGCAGGGATAGGGCAACATATTATTAATACACAATTCAAAGAATTTGGAGTGTTTGATTTTAGTCCTATTGCTGGAACACATCACCCGTTAGTAGTTAATGGAGGATTATCTGAAGGAACTGCATATACTGGAGATGTAAATGCTGGAAATTGGGGCGGAACAGGAACTAATCCAGCAACATCTTTAACTGTTTCATCTGTTGCCGAACAACTTGTTCCCTCTTTGTGGTTATTACAACAAAATATAACCATAGATCAAATTCAATATGTAATGTCTGCTGATGGATCTACTACTGTAAATTTACATATAATGTCGTATGATTTAGCGACTGGAACTGGAAGCACAGCAGGAGATTTATCTAACGGTGCAGTTATTGGAGATTCTTCAGCCTTAACTGTTGGAGATGATAGGGTTTCTAATGGGGCTATGAATATTGTGACAGCCGATAATAATTCAGGGAAAGCGTTAGCAGTTTTTGCAGAAAATATCGGGGGGACTGACGATATAACTGTTCAAGTAAATATAAAATATCATTTAAGGTAAAAGGAAAAGGAGAAGTAATGCCTAAATTAAGAACAGATTTAACAATAACTTCAGGGAATAAAAGTTATTCATTTAATAAAGATAGGAATTATAGACAAGTATTAGAAGTTGAACAAGAGGTTGATAATACAGATAGTTTTATAAGTATAGTTACTTTCGGATCAACAAAAGGAACTAATACTATTCCATCATCAAAAGGGTTTTGTATATATAATAAGGGCAGTATTGCTTGTGAAATACAATATATATTAACTGATTGGAAAGATAATTCTAATACAGATGAAGCCAATTCTGTTGATCTGGGACCGGGATCTGCTACAACTTCAAGATATATAACAAGAATTTTACCAGCAGGATCATTTTTATTTGAAGATAATGCAAGATTAATAAGTTATGCGGAAGATGCTTCTGGTGGAAATGGTACTACTTTAGATAATCAAGTTCCGAGTTCAAATTTATATGCAGATTCAGGGGCAAATTTATCATCAAATTTAGAAGATAGTGAAAGTGAAGTAGATGTTGATTATGGATTACTATTTAAAGTTGGGGATTTAATTCAAGTTGGAACAAATACAACCACAGCAACAAGACAAGAAGTTATGAGAGTAATTTCAATTACTGATACTGCTGGAGATGGAGAATATACTCCTTCTGCACTTGGAGTTGAGAGGGGTTTATTTGGGACAAGTAAAGCAGATAAAGATTCTCAAACAGATGGAACAAGTGGGGCTGTTTCTGGGGCTAATGTTTATTTCCCATTTTTTAATATTACAGATAACTCTCAACATTATAGCGGTATAACAACTGCTCAAACTACATTAGGTGGAAGATGGCATAGTAAAAACTTTTTTGGCTACGGAAGAACAACTGGGGGAATTTCAGATGGTATAGTAGCAGGAAGTGTCGCAATTAAATTTTACTCACAAGGTTATCAAGAATTAGGATTACAAGGGGTTACTGCTTCAACAGAAACTGGCTTAACTGGAGGAACTACTTATCAGTTTACAATAGCGGTTGATGGTGGATCTGCTTATGATGCTGATGTAGTAGTAGATTCTAATAATACTAAATTTGGTGGACCAAATGGATTGGTAAGTAAGATAAATGAAGTATTTAGACAGGCTTATTATACATCTGGTAATTTATTTCAAAAGAAAGTTTCTTGTGCTATTGTAGGAGGAGATATTAGATTTACTTCAGGATCCCATTTATCTACATCTGCTATCGCATTAGGAGATTCAAGTGGTGGAGATACTGATCTATGGGCAGTAGGTAGAATACCAGCAGTTGCTAATATAGAGGGTGCTGTTGCTTCCAAACTCCCAGAAGATACACTTTTTAATAAAGAAACTTATGAAGCCACTCCTAATGTAGGGGTTTTTGCTTATGATAATGGAGAAGGATCTATTTTTGGTAGAGCAACTGGTAGTATTAATTATGAAACTGGAGAAATATCTTTCATTGGACCACCTGAAGCGCATTTTGTAGTTAGTGCCTCCTATTTATCGGCACATTCGGGAGGAGTTGCTTCTGGAACAAATAATTTTAATAATATTCAAACTATTAGTGCAAGAAGTTTGAATAGCAAAGTAAATACAACAGTAGTTGTTAAGGTATTTAATTAAGGAGAATTTATGGCTGTAAGTTCGTTTAAATATTGTAGTTTAAGAGATGTAAAAGATGTATATCCAAATTTAGATGAAATAGATTCTAAAGTTGTTATACGTAATTGGAAGGATTTATCAGGCGATAAATATGCATCAGATAACACAGGTTTAGTAACAAGATTATTTATGGACGGAGAACATTTATCTGCCCCTCAAGCCAATGCAGGAGCAGTTGATAGTGATTATGATTGGTATTACTCAAGTGAATGGGATAGATTGTATTTTCACAATACAGTAACTAACCCAAATGAATTACTTATGGAAGCAGGTGAAGATTGGGCAACCTTAATAGATAGAATGATTGTTAATTGTTCTATGGAGTTATCTGCAATGTTAGATGCTCGTTTTCCAAGACCTATCCCAAAGGCGTTTCAGTACGCAGAGGCTACAGATGGCTCTGACACTCCTGAATATGATTATATTGTCAAAAGAGCTACTGCTTTATTGGTTGCCCACCACCTGCTTATTAGTAAGGATCCAAAATCAGAAGATGCTGAAATATTAATGGCTGAACTAACAAATGTTGATAATACTGGAATAGTAGATC